>ENA-UPSA01000785-UPSA01000785.1-bioreactor-metagenome-genome-assembly--contig:-NODE-785-length-40584-cov-89.507143_pt1 | contig 40584 bp, 30 predicted proteins | sample MGYA00238183_ERZ773288 | MGnify/ENA primary metagenome ERZ773288 (study PRJEB29028, sample SAMN07631243) | bioreactor metagenome | isolation source: Switchgrass digestor | place: USA: Dartmouth... | reverse complement strand
ACCAAAAAAGAGGGGTCTCTTGCTTTTTTAACCTAAAACAATTTTACACTAAGCGTTTTGAATAATGTTTTTAATCGTTCGTTCCAGGCATGCTAATCCAGTTCAACGGCCCCGGTATAAAGCTGATAATACCTTCCGCCCAGGGCGAGGAGTTCCTCATGCGTGCCCTGCTCTATAATTTCCCCGTGCTCCAATACGATGATCAGGTCGGCATTGCGTACCGTAGACAGCCTATGGGCAATGACGAAGGTCGTCCTGTTCCTCATGAGCCGGTCCATACCCCGCTCGATATATTTCTCGGTTCTCGTGTCCACCGAGCTGGTCGCCTCGTCCAGTATCAGGATAGGCGCTTTGGATATGGCAGCCCGCGCGATGTTGAGAAGCTGACGTTCACCCTGGCTGAGGTTTGCGCCGTCGCCCTCCAGCACCGTATCATACCCGTTGGGCAACCGTTCGATAAAGGAATGGGCACAGGCTATTTTAGCGGCTGCTACAACTTCTTCATCGCTTGCGTCCAAACGGCCGTACCGGATGTTTTCCCTGACTGTGCCGGAAAACAGATGGGTATCCTGGAGCACCATGGCGATATTGCTTCTCAACGAGTCCTTCTTGATCTTTTTGATGTTGATGCCGTCGATGAATATTTCTCCCTCTTCTATCTCATAAAACCTGTTGATCAGGTTCGTGATGGTGGTTTTCCCCGCACCGGTGGAGCCGACAAAGGCGATCTTCTGCCCGGGCTTTGCCGTGACATTGATGCGCTTCAGCACGGTCTTGCCGGGAACATAGCCAAAGGTCACATTCTTTAACACCACTTCTCCTTTGATCCGCTTTGCGCCTTCCACAGGATTGGCCTCGGAGCAGATCGCAATGGCATCCGCCGGGTCGGCCGTTTCCGGCATCTCATCCATGACTTCAAACACCCTTTCGGCTCCGGCCAGGGCGGCAAAGATAGTGTTCATCTGCATGGACAATTCGCTGACAGGCCTTGAAAATTGCCTGGAATAGTTGGTGAATATGGTGAGGCCGCCGATATCGAAATTGGCAGTCAGGCACAGGATGCCGCCGACGGTTGCGGTTATGGCATAGCTGATCTGGCTGAGGTTGCCCATAACAGGCCCCATGATGCCGCCGAAGAACTGCGCCTTGATCTGTTTTTCACGCAGATCATCACTCAGAAAATCAAATTCCTCCATGGCTGTCTCCTCATGGCAGAATACCTTGATGACCTTCTGCCCGGTAATGGATTCCTCGATGTACCCGTTCACCGCACCAAGGGCCTGCTGCTGTCCTGCAAAGTACTTCCTGCTCTTTTTCCCGAGAAATCCACCCGCATAGAACAGCATGGGTATGGTGGCAATGGTGACAATGGCCAGGATCCAATTGGTGACAAACATCAGCGTTATGGTGCCGATCAAAGTGATCACACCCGAGAAAATCTGTACCATGGTATGGTTGAGCATCTCGCCTACCGAATCCAGGTCATTGGTAAAGCGGCTCATGATATCGCCATGGGTATGGGTGTCATGATATTTCAGGGGAAGCTTCTGGATCTTGGCGAAAAGTTCTTCCCTGATCCGCACCAGGGCATTCTGGGACACGCCAATCATGATTTTCTGCTGAAGATAGGTGCACAGTACACCTACAACATAGATGCCTGCCATAATCAGAAGCCCCATGACAAGATTGCGCATTTTCTCCTCAGCGGACCCGGCAGACACCAGATTATTGATGACAGGGCGCAGAATATAGCTGCCTCCCAGACCGGCCACGCTGCTTCCCAGCACACAGGCAAATACAAACAGGATTTTGACCTTATCCCGTCCGATATAGGCAAGCAGCCTGTTGATGGTGGCTGATGCATTCTTCGGTTTGCCGCCTTTTATCATGGCACCGCGGGGTCCGGGTCCGCCAAAGCCGCCCCTTCTCCCTCCTGGGCCCGGGCCGGGGCCGGGCATCTTCATGGCCCCGGGACCTGCCTTGACATTTGCCATTTTGCTTCCATACCTGCGCAGAAGCGCTTGTTTTCTTTCTTCGCTGATTCGGCTCATGATGCTGTCACCTTCTTTTCCATCTGGGAGTAATAGATCTCGGCATAAGCTTCGCAGCTCTCCATCAGTTCCTCATGGGTGCCCATGCCGACAATCTTGCCGTCGTCCAGGACAACAATCTTATCCGCATCCATAACCGAAGAGATCCTTTGGGCGATGATGATCTTGGTTGTGCCCTTCAGTTCGTTCCGGAAGCTCTCCCGGATCCTTGCTTCGGTGGCGGTGTCCACCGCGCTGGTGCTGTCGTCCAGGATCAGGATCTTCGGGCGCTTCAGCAGCGTCCTGGCAATGCAGAGCCTTTGCTTCTGGCCGCCGGAGACATTGACGCCGCCCTGGCCCAGTTCGGTCTCATACCCTTCCGGGAACGACGTGATAAACCCATGTGCCTGAGCGCTTTCCGCCCATCGCTGGATTTCCTCATCGCTGGCCTCTTCATTGCCCCACATGAGGTTTTCCCTGATGGTGCCGGAGAAAAGAACATTCTTCTGGAGCACGATACCGACCCCAGTGCGCAGGTTTTTCAGGGAATAGTCCTTCACATTCACGTCATCCACCAGCACCTCTCCCCGGTCCGCGTCATATAGCCTGGGAATCAGCTGAACCAGGCTGGATTTGCCGCTGCCGGTGGACCCGATGATGCCCACCGTCTCGCCGGGGTTGATCACCAGGTTGATATTCTCCAGAACCCATTTCTCATTGTTTTTGTAGTACTTGAAATAAACGTTCCTGAATTCAATCTTGCCACGCCGGACAACCATATCCTTGTGCGCGGCGTTTTCATCGGTCAGGTCGATGTCCGTGCGCATGACTTCGTTGATACGCCTGGCCGAGGCGAGCGTTCTGGAGCTGTTCAGGATGATGAAAGAAACCAGCATCAGGGATACGAGAATCTGGACGACATAGTTGATAAAAGCTGTCAGGACGCCGGGAGTCAAGCTGCCCGCGATGATCTGGTTGCCGCCGAACCACACCACGGCCAGGGTCGTGATATTCATGGCCAGTGTCATGACGGGTATGGCAAAGATAACGACATTCATGGCGCTGAGCGTGCTGTCCTTCAGTTCCGTATTGGCTCTCCTGAATTTATCCTCTTCATGTCGTTCCCGGACAAAGGATTTGACAACCCGGATATTTGTGAGGTTCTCCTGGGTGGTGGTGTTCAGCGCGTCCAGCTTCTTCTGCATGTTGGTGAACCTCGGGAAGGCCACTTTCATGATAAAGTAGATGGCGATACCCAACAGGGGCATCACACAAAGGATGACCAGCGCCAATCCGGGATTCAGCGCAAAAGCCATGATGAGCGCGCCTATCAGCATGCCGGGCGCCCGAAGCGCCATCCTCATCAGCATCTGGATCATGTTCTGCACCTGGGTGATGTCATTGGTCAGCCGCGTGATCAGCGACCCCGGCTGGTATTGGTCGATATTGGTAAAGGAGAACCGCTGGATCTTTCTGAAGAGATCCTTTCTCAAATCGTTGGCAAATCCCGAGGAGGCCTTGATGGCAAAATAGGCTCCTCCAACACCACCCGCCATCATGCATAATGCCGTGACGACCATGGTGATACCCATGGCAATGATATAGGAAACACCTTTACCGCCGTTAATGCCGTTGTCAATAATGTTGCTCAGAAGCCACGGCATCACCACTTCACCGATGACCTCCACGATCATCAGGATGGGACCAATGATAAACGCAGACAGATAGGGTTTTGCATATTTCCAGTACCGTTTCATAGCTTGCTGTCCTTTCTTTTTCCCAGTTTTATTTCATCGTCCATCTTCGTCAGGTTATGATTCAGCTTTTGGAGTAAAGTCAGCAAGGTTGATTTCTCATCTTCAGTAAACCCCTCAAAGACTTTTTGGTTGGTTGTTTCGAATATCTTCCGGCTTTGCTCTACAACCCTGTTTCCTTTCTCCGTAAGGGTTATTTTATTGAACCGATTATCCCCTTCATCCATTTCCCTGTGGATATATCCTCCCTTTTCCAGCTTTTTCAGGGATACCGCTATGGTTGCGGCAGATATCTCCATTGACCGGGCAATATCGTTCTGCGAGGTATTGGGATTTCGGTAAATCTCCATCAGAAGGCGGTGCTGGGCTTGGTACACCCCCGTTTCATCCAGGTAGTTCTGCATGATTTTCCGATGTTTGATGGCAAAATTAATCAGTTGGAGAATAAGCTCCCTGTTGTTGTCAAGAGTCATCCTGTCCATTTCCTTTTATTTCTCACCACCCTGTTTTTATTAGCTTGCTAATGATTACCATCATAATTATTAGCTAGTTAACCAAGCGACCATTATACATCTCTATTCTGGCCGTGTCAATTCCTGTTTTAGTCCATTTTTCGGGGCATTCTTCATATCCGATCCTGGAGCCATGGGAACATGGCATTCTTTCAGGGACCTTAAGCATAAAAAAAACCCCGCATGGGGCGTTTAAACAAATCATTTCACCAAGTGTCTACATATCCCGAAGAATGCTTTCAACAGGAAGGCGTTCCGTGATGCTTGCGGAATACTCGTCAACCTTTTGCAAAAGCGCCTGGTAGCATCGTGTACATCTTTGCTGCATTTGAAGCTTCAAATCTCCCCAGAGCAATTCAGCCCGGGCAAGCTGATTCTTTTTCTCCGCTTTAGAAATCCTGTGCTTCTAAAAGTGCCAACACCTAAGTATAATAGCTCTTGCTGATCTTGATCACATCTCCCGTAACTAGGAAAATGCGTCTCTTAAATTTGTCAACATGGGCAATCATATTGCTGTTCACAATCTAGCTTTGATGACACCGGATAAAATGTTCTTTCGGAAGAAGCTCGTGGACCTCTGAAGCTTTCCATAAAATGAAACCTGCTGTTTTCTGGCATGCAGGATGACTATTCTTTGTCGGCTTTCAAACCAAAGAATATCTGCATGATATATTCTCAGAATCTCATCTTTGTTTTTTATGGAGAAATAAGGATGGGCTTTGATCTGCTCGTGATAGGCTCAAACTTATTCTCGACTTTTCTTGTCATATTAAAGGAAAATCCCCTTGTACGGTTCTTTCCCTCCAGACCCGTACATCAAACAGCCTTCCCGTTGTTTTCAGAAATACCTGTCAATGGTCATGTTGAAGATTATAGCATCCGACAAACAGCGAAACACGTTTTCGCATTAATATTTTAGCAAATAGTTTGGGTATCCTTTGCATCTTTCTGCTGCCGAGTACCTTCCTTAGCATAAAAAAGGACAGGATATGGCAGCATATCCCGTCCCTCTCAATGATTGCCGTAAACAGCGAACATCTAATCCGTTGCGTAGCTTCTACAGTTTGAACCTGTTGACCAGGCTGGACAGCTCTTCCGACATGCTGGCCAGCGCCTTCGCGAAGGAAATGATCTCTTCGGTCAGGGCCACCTGTTCCTGGCTGGAGGCTGACACATCCTGGGCATTGGAAACGAATTCACGGCTCGCATTGTTTATCTCTTGCATAATGCGTTCAAAGTTGCCGCTGCTTTCGGTCATGACCCGAACGCTGCGTGTCATATCGGCCACCGCATCCTTCAGGTGTTCAGCCTGTACGTTGATCTCTGAGAATATACGTCCGTTCTCTTCAATGGCACCCACACAGGAATCCACGGACTTGATGCTGCCATCCATTTTTTCAACCGCCGTATCAACGCCGTTCCTGATTTCCACAATCAGCTGGGCAATCCTGCCGCTGGCATCTGCAGATTCCTCAGCCAGCTTTCTGATCTCGTCGGCCACCACGCTGAACCCGCGTCCGGCTTCCCCGGCCCTTGCGGCTTCAATGGCTGCATTTAAGGCGAGCAAATTGGTTTGCTCGGATATGCCGCTGATCAGTTCGATGATCTGCCCGATCTGATTGGAGTTGTTCCCCAGTTCGGCAATAACCTTCGAGATCTCTTCCGTACTTGCTTTCAGTTTGTTGATCTTTTCGATGGATTCCGCTACGGTCCTGTCTCCTGAAGAAATACCATTGATGATGTGGGCGGTGGCTTCCTCCATCGTATTGGTCTTATTGTTCACTTCGGCAATCTGGCTCATTAACTTGCCGAGATCGGACAGGGCGGAATCAATTTGCGTTGACTGTTTTTCCGCTCCGGAGGCAATGTCCGTGATCCTGGCACCCACATTCTCCGCCGCCTTGCCCACCTGGTCACCGGAGGCATACAGTTGCTGTCCCGATGCGGCCACCTGCTCCGCAGTTTCGGCAATCTGCCTGATGATCGACTTCAAGTTTCCAATCATGTTTGAGAAGGCCTCAGACAACCTGCCCAGTTCATCTTTTCGCTTCAGGTATTCTTCCGGAATGGTCACCGCCAGGTTTCCGCCGGACAATTGCTCAGCCCGTTCAGCAACCACGAGTATGGGCTTTGTTATCTTCCTTGAAGAAAGATAGATGATAACCGATGCCGCGATAATAGCGACAATGGTTACACCGGAAAGGATGAACCTCATGTTGTTTATCTTCTGCTTATATACCTTAACCGGTTTGTATGTTAATATGTACATGTCATACTTGCTGCTGTGGCTGTAACCGGCAATATAATCGATCCCTTCAAGGCTAAAGAATCCAACCCCTGTCTTTTCCGACGAGATGGTTTGATAGAAATGCTGAAGGCCTGTCTCAGGATTTTGAAAATCCAGGGTAAAAACATGGTCTGGATTGGCCGATGAAATAACAAGTCCGGCGGAGTTCAGGATCAATGTCTGGATGTTTTCCGAAGCGTCACTTTCTATGATTTTCTGGGAAACATTGAGCAGTTCTATGGCCATGGCAATTGTGCCAAGATGCTTCTCCTTGCTTTTTATAGGGGCAACTATGGTCAAAACCGGACGACCGGTGGTAGGCGATAATCGGACATTGCGGACGAGCAGGCTTTCCGCGCTTCCTACGGTTTCATCCTCCCATCCGACAGATACGCCTCCGATGCCGTCTGCGATATCCCTGTTCCTGAACATGAGAAAAATGTTTTCAAAAAGGCCGTCTGCCAGCTCAAAATTATCCTGAAGGTTCTGAGAGATAATCGCCAGGGCTGCAGGATCCGGATCCGTGGAGTTGGCCATAGCTTTACTCAAGGTGTCAATGATGAAGGGCTCTTTTGCTATGGATTGCGCTTGTCTTTCAATATTGGTGAGCGCCTGTTCCAACTGGTTCCTTTTTTCAGCGACACTGTTGAGCAAAGAATTACTGGAAAGCTCCTCGAAATATATGTTTGACAATTCTCCGGCTGCAATCATACTGATCAGCATAGGTATCAAGATGCATAGAAAAGATAAGATGAAAAATTTCCAGAAGAGTCCCCTGTATCTGCCCGTTCCTTTTGCGGACATAAAGTCTCCCCCCTCCACAGGATTTCAATCCATTAAAGATATGAGTAATAACATGATGAACAGCAAGATGAGGACTTTCCCTGAAGCGAATGTAGCGTGAATTAAAGGCAATATGTCTGGGCTGGAAGTGGAGTCATTCAGTGCTTATTAATCGTTAACTGGTCCGTTTTGGACAGCGAATCCTGGTTATTAGGCCATTCTCTCCTGTTCGTCAAAACCATGTTTATCATTAGTAGACCATGTTAATCACCCCTTCACCACTACTCTATTTATACCCTTTTTACTGAAATAATAATAATCCGTGATAAGCATAACATTATTGTCATGATGATTATAAATGTGCAAAACCATATAAAGTTAGTCAAATAGAGGGTATTGTGAAGAAATGCCCTTCACTATGCTGACATTACCCCTTTCAAAATTCCTGTTTCTTACCGGTTGCAGCGTTTCAGTCAAAATGGGTGGCAGCAAGGTGTTGAGCGCGGAAAGCACAGGGAAGGAAACAGAACATGACGGCTATCTTTCCTTTGGAATCTTTGCGCATGACGGCAAAGCCCGAGCCCATTGGATGGCAGGTGCTGAAGAAAAAACAGAAAGATGTCTATTCTGCCGCGGTATGTCCTTGGGGGCATTTTATAACAGAGTCCTGCTTTGCATGGAAAAACAGCGATGGGTGTAAACATCTGAACGCAGTTTCTATGAGAAGGCATTCTCCGGGGTAGAAAAAGGGAAATACTTTCACAGCTGTTTTTTGCGAAACAGCCGCGCCGACAGCAGTACAAAAAGTACCGAAAGCAGACCGGTAATCAGAACAGCACCATTGAGCGAAGACGCATCCACGGAACCGGTGATAAGATCCATGTTGTCCGTGGCCAGTGAAATGGGGTTATATTGATGTGCAGCTGGTATGATGTCCGCCAGCATGCAGATTACCACAAACAGGCCTGTCGCCAGAAGGCATCCATAGCCGTTCCTGGTCAGGACGGCCGCAAAAAGTAACACCGCAAGCAGGAACAAACCAAACAGCCACAGGCAGAACGCTGAAAACAGAAGATTTGAGGTTTCTCCTTCCGGGAAAAGATACACCGTGTAGCCATAGGTCAGCCCGAAGCACAGGGCGAGGCTTATCGTCCAAATCAGGGCCATGCAGGTGTACTTGGATAGGATAACCGCTGTGCGGGACAGCCCTTTCGTCAGAAGGATAATAAGCGTCCCTCTGGTTAATTCCGAGGACAGAACACCGCTGAACAGGATCACCGTGATGATGAGGCCCATCTGTGTCGCATTTTTGAAAAACTGCGCCCAGGCGTCCAGGGCATCCGGTTCCGGAAATGTGATGACGATGCCGTCGGTCATAAAGGTTTTCAGGATTTCAGGCGTCAGTTTTGCCACGAGGGGGTTGGTGATGCCGAAGGCTGCGAACGCTGTCAGCATGATGAGCAGCTTATATGTCTTTGTGTATTCAAACAGCTCTTTTTTTAAGAACGCCGCATAGCCTTTCATCGGACCACCTCCAGAAACAGGCTTTCCAAGGTCGGTTCCATGACTTCGAACTTCAAGGGAACAAGCCGCTTACCGGACAACAGGTACAGCAAAAAATGGCCGTCCAGGGACTGATCCTGCAAAATCACCGTCACCGTGTTCCCGTCCCGCGAAAAACTGATTTCAGGCCGTTTCAGCTCCCCGGCGTCCGCAAACCGGGCGGCCTCGTTTTCGCTGCCGAATTCCAGGACAAATCCGTTATGCCTGTGACGCGCCTTGATCTCAGAAAGCGTCCCGCTCAGCGCCAGCTTCCCCTCATGGAGAAGCGCAATGCGGTCGCATATTCTTTCAACATCAGACAGGATATGGGTTGAAAACACGATGGTGGTTTTTCCTTTGGCTGCCAGCAGGATATCGAGGATTTCCTTCCTGCCGATGGGATCCAGCGCCGATGTGGGCTCATCGCAAATGAGTAGTTTTGGCTCGTTCAGCAAAGCCTGGGCGATGCCAAGGCGCTGCTTCATGCCCCTGGAAAACCCGCCGATTTTCTTTTTTACGCCCTTTATGCCCACCAGTTCGAGCAGTTCCTCGCTCCTGGACTTAATCCTGTTCTTCGGAATCCTGGTTATTTCACCACACAGCCTTAGGTATTCCATGGGATTCATGTAACCATAAAACTCCGGAACGTCGGGCAGATAGCCTATATGCCGGTTGGTGCCTGTTGCCCCGTACGCAACCTTCTCGCCGCAGACCGTTACGGTCCCGCTGTCCGGCTTCAAAAGCCCGAGGATAATCTTCATGGTTGTTGTCTTGCCCGCGCCATTCTGCCCGACGAAGCCGAAGATGGCATGTTCCGGGACATCCATATCCAGCCCTTTCAGCACGTCATGATCGCCAAAACGTTTATATAGCCGGCTGATCTCCAGGATGCCCACTATTCCTCACCCCTGCCTATGGTAAAGTACAGGATTGGACCAATAAAGTTGATCAGCAGGACCACCAAAGCCCACATCACCTTGTTCCCGAATCGGTAACGGGGATGGCGAAGCACATGGATAAGCGCGACAATGCCAAGCACAAGCTGCACGGCAACCAGCGGAATGATAAACGGTAAATATTCTTTCAGCATAGTCCAATCCATGATGATCCTCCTTTCCACTTTTATGGTTAACCCCGTTCGGCGTCCTTTTGACAGTTGCTTTTCAGTTTTTCCACGATCCGCATAAACCGGTTTTCGTCTGCCAGAGCCGTAAACACGGGGTTATTAATGACCCCGTCGGCCATGCTTTTTCGGATAATCTGTTCATCCCGGGGCGGGGCGCTTCCCAAATCAAGATCCTCAATCCACCGGTCTATCAGGCAGAAATAATCGTCCCCCTTCAGCTCCAGCGGATAAATATCACCGGTGGCAAGCGCCGCATATTTTTCCAGGAAGTCCAGGGCGCTTTCCGTGTTTCCGAGAGCCATGCACCCCTGGGCAGCCGTGAGGTAGTACCTTAAAAGAAGCGAAGGGTGAAGCTTTTTCAGGGCAAAGGCTTCCGCAACGCTTTCGGCCCGCCTGATGGTTTTGTCAAACTGCTCAAGATCATCCGTACAATGCATGAGATAATCCGTTATGCCCCCGAACAGGGATACCAGGTGCTGATAAATGGAAACCTGCAGGATAGATTTGGCTTCCGTTGCTTTACCCACCATCCGGTAGGCTGACGCTAGCAGCGCCTCCGGGGACAGGATCTTCCGGCTTGTTCCTTCCAGAAGATCTATCACCTCGACGGGATTTCCCAGCATCAAAGCACAGAGCGCTTCCATGTACAGGGCGAGCTGGACAAGTTCCGCATTGTCGCTTTCCTTTTTAACCCGGACAAACAGTTCCCTGGCTTCCGCAAGCACAGACCAAGCCTTTTCCTGATCGCCGGACACCATGCAGTTGTTGACGAGCAGCGCACCGATCCGGAATAACAGCGGAAAGCAGGAAAAATACTTTCTGGCGATATCCCGGCAGGACATCAGAACTTCGTCAAACGGCCTGGAGGCAAAATCAGCGGATAATTTCAGGTATAACTTCCGTATATCTTCCCTGCTCATCTGCGGCTCATAGCCCATGAGCTCGTCAATGCTGATATTAAAGAGTGTGGCAAGCTGTGGGAGAAAAGTGATGTCGGGATAGCTCTGACCGGTTTCCCACTTGGAAACCGAAGCCTTGGACACGCCGATGTAGTTGGCCAGGTCTTCCTGCGTCATGCCTTTTTCCCGGCGTTTTTTGATGATGATCCTGCCGATATTGAGTTCTTTCATACCACCACCCCAATGCCATTATACCGGCTTTTCATTCAGGTCCACAATGGATTGGTGGTTAACAGCGGGTGAAAAAATCAACCGACAGGAAACCCCTAAAAGCATCCCTTGATTTCGCAAATCATAAAGCGTGAAACCATCTTTCACGCCAGGACATGCCTTCAGTTGCAAACCAAAATTTAAGGGCAAGTTCGCTCTACCGAATCATGGATGCGTAAAAAACTAGCTTCTAAGAATCTTCTCCATCGGCTTGCCCTTTGCCAGTTCGTCCACCAGTATATCCGGCCAGCAGATGACGGTGTCCACTTCTTCCTGCGTTCGTCCCTTTTTCTCCGCCTTCCGGACATAAAGCGGATAGATCTTGGCGAATGCCATTGCATGGATTCCAGTTTTCATTATCCTGCTCTCCTGTACAGTTCTTTTTCCGTGATGCAGCCGGCGCGATATTGAGCACAGATGACGGACGGCCGCAATTAACATTATACCTCATCTAACGGATAATATGGCCGTCAAGCCGTTCCAACCTCTCTCCCCAGTTAAGCTGGGAACCGGTAGAGGGTGCAGCGTGTTACGCCATTTACATGGTGGATAATTCGGCCGGCTACTGGCTCACAGCTCCATCCTGATCCCCGACCATACTACAGGTTTTTTTCATTTGCTGCCTGACCGCAGCAGGATATCGGTAGCCTGAGTTCCCGTCTTCAATGCAGCATGGAAAACAGCGTATCAACGATGCGGTCCAAGGGTACCTGCCTGTCAACAGCCCCTATGCTGTAAGCCACTTTTGGCATGCCATAGACCACCGAGCTTGCCTCATCCTGTCCGATGGTTCTCGCACCCTTCATCTTCATGGCAAGAAGGCCCTTTGCGCCATCATAACCCATACCGGTAAGGATGATTCCAATGGCCTTGTCACCCGCTTCCCTGGCAACCGATTCAAACAGAACGTCCACCGATGGGCAATGCCCGTTGACCTTTTCCCCTTTAAAGCATTCCACCTTATACCTTGAGCCTACCCTCCTTATCCGCATGTGATGGTCACCGGGAGCGATGAGCACCTTCCCCGGCTCGACATAATCCCCGTTCTTTGCCTCCCTGACTTCCAGGGCGGATGTGGCGTCAAGCCTTTGGGCAAACATGCGGGAGAACATGGGAGGAATATGCTGCACCACAACAATGCCCGGCATATTTTCCGGAAGCGCGTTGATAATCTGGCTGATCGCCTCGGTGCCGCCGGTGGAGGCACCAATCGCTATGATTTTTTCGGCATTCGTGCCTGTGACGGTTCTCAAGGATGTATCCGCAGCGGAAACGGTCTGTCGTCCTACAATTTTGGCCGTTGACGCAATTTTAACCTTATAGATCAGTTCATAGATGAAATCCATGATGCTGTCGGGAGAGTTGGCCACAGGCTTGGCAATAAAGTCCACAGCCCCCGCCGCTATCGCATCAAACACCGCGCTGCTTACTGTGCTGATCACAATAACCGGTATGGGATACTGGGGAAGCAGCCGCCTGATGAATTCAATGCCGTTCATCCTCGGCATCTGGATGTCACAAATCATGACGTCAGGTTTATGCTCCAGTATTTTATCCTTTGCGTCATAAGGATCGCTGGCAGTATCGACGACCTCTATCGTATTGTCCGTGGAGAGCCCTCTTGCCAAAACCTCGCGAAACAGGGCGCTGTCATCCACCACCAGGACCTTAATCTTTTTTCTGATCTGCATCCGGTGCTATTCCTTTCTGTAAACAGACGGCATAACATATTTCAGAGGCGATTCTCCCCGACTGATGGATTCGGAGTGTCCGATGAACAAATAAGCGCCGTATTCCATCGCGTCATAGAACTTCTTTATGAGTTCTGCCTTCGTCTGTTTATCAAAATAGATCATGACATTTCTGCAGAATATTATATGAAACTTCTTTTTAAATGGGAAGATTCGTTCCATCAGGTTGAACTTCCTGAAGATCACTTCCCTTTTTATCCGGTCTACAATCTCATAGCCGGACTCATGCTTCCTGAAATAATGGCGCAGCCAGCGATCAGGCAGATTTTTCACGGAGTCGCTGCTGTAAACCCCTTTCACCGCATAATCCAGCACCCGGCTTGAGATATCCGTCGCCAATATTTTCGTATCCCATAAGGCTTTTTCCTTGCCAAAAAATTCATCAATCAGGAAAGCGAGAGTGTATGGCTCCTCGCCGGTGGAACATCCGGCGCTCCAGATTCGCAAATCCTTGTTCCTGACACTTCTCTTCAGTTCAGGAAGGACGCGATCCCTAAAGTAATAAAAGTGATCCGCTTCCCTCATAAAATAGGTATGGTTGGTCGTGAGCTTGTTGACAAGCGCGGCAACCGCTTCGCCGGTCTTATCCGACAGAACATGGTTGAAATAATCCGTAAAACTGTCTACACCATGCCGCAAGACCAAATTGTGCAGCCTTCCTTCAACCATAGCGCGCTTTTCGTCTTTCAGATCGATGCCGTAATTGGATTTCATAAAATACGCAAGTTGCCTGAACTCTTGATCAGTCATTGAAAACACGAAGTTACACCACCCCGCTTCTCCAGCCGGGGCACAAGCGTTGTGCCCCGGCTTTATGCACGTTGATTTATCGGACTAGTACTTCCCAAACTCGCTGTCGCTTAAAGTGATGGTTGACCTTGTCATATTGCCCTTCTCCTTCTGTATGTTGTCCTGTTTGGCGTTTTCCTTCATACCGGATATCTTCTCCAGCACTTCAAGGATTTCCGGGCGGATATCCTCAAGGGATTTACCGTCGGCAAAGCTGTTCCTGAGCCTGAATTTACCCACCATTTCCTTGAGCACCTGGGCCTGGCTTGAAAGCTCTTCGCTGGCGGCCGCGCTCTCTTCGGATGTTGCCGAATTCTCCTGGACCACCTGGGACACCTGCATGATTCCCTGTTTGATTTGGGCTATCGCCGCAGCCTGCTCATTGGATGCGTTGTTGATGTCACTGACCAGGTTGGACACCGCGTTGACTTCGTCCACGATCTTCTCCAGGGCTTCGGCGGTTTCCTTCGCAATCCTTGTTCCTTCCTCCGACTTCTTGATGGAATCCTCAATCAGGGCCGTGGTCTCCTTGGCCGCGTTGGCGGACCGTCCGGCAAGCGTACACACTTCTTCGGCAACAACGGCAAACCCTTTGCCGTGCTGGCCCGCACGGGCCGCCTCAACAGCCGCGTTCAGCGCCAGGATGTTGGTCTGGAAGGCGATATCATCAATGACCTTGATGATCTTGTTGATATTGCTGGACGCTTCGTTGATATCGTCCATGGCTTTCAGCATTTCTTTCATATGCATATTTCCGGTTGACGCGTAAGCTTTTGCCTTCTCGGCCAGCTCGTTGGCCTGGCTCGCGTTGTCGGCGTTGACCTTGGTCTGGGACGACACTTCCTCGATGGATGCGGACAGTTCTTCGATGGAACTTGCCTGTTCGGTGGCTCCCTGGGAGAGCGCCATGCTGGAATCCGATATCTGCTTGGCTCCTGCTGAAACCTGTTCGGCCGCATTGGCGATATTCTGCATCAGGTTATTGAGGTTGTGCACCATTTCGGACAACTTGCGCCCCAGCAGGTCTTTCTCGGACCGTATACGGACATCCACCGTTAGATCGCCGTCTGCGATGCGTTCCACAGCCGCTACCTGTTCACGGGTTGTTCTGATCAGGTTTCTGAATGAGTCTGCCAGTTTACCGGTTTCATCCTTGGTGAATATATCCACTTCCACATCCACATCACCAACCGCAAGCTTGTCCGCAGCCGAGACGATTTTGGCGATGGGTCTGCTGATGACACGTGCCAGAAAGATTCCCAACGAAACGGCTATTACCAGGCCGACGATGATAATGATAAGCATCAGCGCATTAGCCGTCCGGGCCAATTCCGTATTCGTTTCGGATCGTTCCTCGGCGGTTTTCTGGTTGTATTCCACCAGATTGACCATGGCATCACGGAATGCATCGCCCAGGGCGTCCGACTCCCCGAGCAGGACTTCTTCAGCCCTGTCATACTGACCATTCCGAATATATTGAATAATCTCCTGCAGATAAATCTTGTACTGCTCCCACAGTTGCCGCATTTCATTGAAGAGACGATGGTCTTCTTCATCTGAAACGGCATTCTCATACTTTGCTATGTAATCTTCAATGGTCGCTATATAACTGTTTAAATTGTTCACATACTCCTCTCTTCTGCTGTCATCCTTCAAAAGGATGCTCTCGGCTATGTTATACTTCATTCTCTGATAGTATCTTCCTGCATTGGACGAATAGTTGATACCCATTGCGTTGTTTTGATACAGAAGCGTATCCGCTTCAGTGATCCTCGAGATATTGTTCAGTCCAACTACGCCGACTACTGCTGCGATGATTGCCATAAGCAGAAAACTGATGATGAGTTTTGATGCTATTTTTAAGTTGTAAAATCATTTCATGCGTTTATCCTCCTAAAGTTTCGCGTTAAATTGCCTCATTCAATGCTTCAAGTTCATCCGGTGTCAAAAGCTTCTCGCAGTCTATCAGGAGCTTCACATCATTCCCGACTTTCCCGATGCTCTTGATGTACCTGTTGTTGAACCCTTTATTCATCTGAGGCGGGTCAACAATATCCTGATCCGGAATCGTGATGACCTCGGAAACCGTGTCAACTATCAACCCGATGGAAAGGTCATTGATATCGATGACGATAACACAGGTCCTGTCATTGTATTCCTTTGGCTCCTTTTTAAAGCGCAGCCGAACATCCATGACAGGGATGATCTTCCCCCTGAGATTGATGATGCCTTTGACATACTCCGGAAGCTCAGGAATCTCCGTGATTTTTGGGATACCGACAATTTCTGTCACATACCTTACTTCAATACCATAACTCTCATCTCCGACCGAAAAGGTAAGATACCTGCCTTTCAGCGTATCTTCCTCCAGCCCAGTCGCGTTGTCCATCAGGTCAGCCATAGCTCCGTCTCCTTTCTCTTTTTTTGATGCCAATAGTCTTATCAGCCATTTATCAGCCCCCCTATATCCAAAATCAGGCTAATGTTTCCATCGCCCAATAGAGTACATCCCGCCAGGCCTTTTACTTTCTTGAAGTTCCTGATATATTTGGGCAGCGTCTTGACCACAATCTGCTGCTGGCCCAGCAGTTCGTCCGCAAAAATACACAGTTTCCTGTCATCATGCTCAACCATGATGATGATGCCTTCCGTGAAATCCGTTATATCCGTATGGATCCCGTAATATTGATGCAGTCTGAGAATGGGATAGCATTCCCCTCGCACCATGATCATCTCGTTGCCTTCAGGATCGGTGAACGTATCTCCGGCATTCGGCCTGAAAGATTCCCTGATGGCAATGGTAGGCAGGGTATAAATGGCCTTCCCGACCTTGATATTCATGCCGTCGATGATGGCCAGGGTAAGCGGTATTTTCAGAGTGATGACTGTGCCATGACCGGGGGTGCTGTCTACCAGCACGGAACCGCCGATGGCCTCGATATTGTTCGCAACCACATCCATTCCCACCCCGCGGCCCGAATATTCCGTCACATCATCCTTAGTGGAGAATCCGGGCAGCAAGATGAGATTATAGACCTCCCTGTCGGTCATCTCGGCTTCCGGTTTGAAAAGCAGGCCTTTTTCCCGGGCCTTTTTCAGTATCCTGTCCCTGTCAAGGCCTTTGCCGTCGTCACGGACGGTGATCAGCACATCGCTTCCGGCGCTTCTGGCTTCCAGAGTAATGGTTCCGCATCTGTCTTTACCGGCGGCAAGCCTTTCCTGGACAGGCTCAATCTCATGATCAACCGCGTTTCTCACCAGATGCATCAACGGGTCAGAGATATGCTCTATGATGTTCTTGTCAACCTCTGTTTCCTCGCCTACAATCACGAGATTGGCTTCCTTTTCAAGCTTTTTGCACATATCACGCACGATTCGCTTCATTTTCTGGAAGGTTGCGGCCAGGGAGACCATCCGGATGGACATAACCATGTCCTGTATTTCCTTGGTTATTTTATCCAGACGCTGGGCCGCTTTTTGGAAATCTTCCAGTTCCAGCCCGGCGAGATCGGGATTCTGGACCACCATCGCTTCCGCAATGACCATTTCGCCCACCAGATCCATCAATTTATCCAGTTTTGTAACATCTACACTCAGGATATTCTGGTGGCCGGAAGACAACTGGACTTCCTTTCCTGCCGAACCTATCGGTTTCTTTTCGGCACCGGACTGCTCATTTGAAGCCGATACAATATTTCCGGCGGGATCTTTCCCACCGCCAAGCCGGGCAAATTGCTCATCATCCAGTTCGGTAAGCGACAAATCCTTCAGGAAGATCGTCTGTGACAGGAATTCTTGTATTCTGCCATAGTCCAGTTCAGAGCGAAAAAAAATAAGGAACCCGTTCTTCCTGATATCCTCGCTGCAATCATTGTTCAGTAGGTCTTCCGGAACGTGGCTTATTGCCGAGGCAATGTCCTTCAGGTGATGCACGACGGAATAGGCGCGGATATTTTCCATTTCACAGTCTTCTTCAAAACGTAAAATCGCTTGATAGGCGTATTGCGGGACATCCCGATCCATCCCGTTCTTTTGAGCCGGTTCGGCGAAGTCTCTTTCTTTTTGTGCGTGAACAGGTCCATCGGATTTTAAAGTATGGATAAACGCGTCGATATTGGCGATTAAACCCGACGGGTCCCCTTCCGCATAACTGCCGCTCCTTGCTTTTGCAACTTCGTTCTTGATGAAATCTATCCCTTCAAAAACCAAATCGGATATGTAAGAGCTGTTGATTCCATCGTTATCCCCGTTTCTGAGGATATAGAAGAGATCTTCCATGCTATGGGCCAGGTTTGATACGGCAACGAAGGCCATCATGGCGGAAGAGCCCTTGATGGTGTGCATGATGCGGAATATTTCATCGATCGTTTCCTTCGTAAAGCCATCGTTTTCGCTGTTCAGTACGAGTTGTTCGAGTTGTTCCAGAAGCTGCTCGGTCTCAAAAAGGTACATGTCAAGAAGGGGTTCGTTTTTCAGACTGTCACCCATAACCCTAACTCCTTTGTCCGTCATTCAGTTTACTTATAATTGGTTATTTGGAAAGGATTTTTTGAACTGTCGCAATGAGTTTTTCGTCAGAGAATGGTTTAACAATAAAAGTCTTGGCTCCCGCCAGGACCGCTTCCCTTACAAAATCCTCCTGGCCCATTGCGGAAACCATGAGCACCTTTGCGTTTTCATCAATCTTTCTTATCTCCCGCAATGCGTCGATACCGCCCATCACCGGCATGGTAATATCCAGGGTAACCAGATCAGGCATAAGCCTCTTGTATTGTGCAACACCCTCTGCACCGTTTTCCGCCTCACCGACAACCTCATACCCGGCTTTTTCAAGGATCAACCTGATTTTTGTTCTCATAAAAGCAGCATCATCGACAATCAAAATTCTCGATTTCAAACGCAAACACCACGCTCATCCGATTTATCGATTTATTGACTTTTTTTCAATGACTCCGCTTAATAATTTACCAAGCCCGATAGTCCTAAAACAATTTTTATCTTGGGTCTTTAGTACTATTAAAATTAGTATAAATTTACTATTGATACGCATTTGTAATAAATTTATAATGAAAATTTACGTACTAATAATATAAAACAAAAGAGGCACCCGGTAAAGGGTGCCGTTCAACCTTATCGAATTGTGTCTTTTCCCATTTTGCCTTCCTGCTAAAAGCCTCTTTCGGTCAGCCAGTCCAGCAGGCGACTTTCCCGGTTTTTCAGCTCAATCGCATTTCCATGGTACTTACCGAGAACACATTCCGCTTCAATGCTTCCATCTGACAGGAAGATGACCCTGTCCGCCCTGGCGGCCACTTTCACATCGTGGGTTACCAGCAAAATCGTCGTTCCTTCCCTGTTGATGGCGTTAAGAATATCCATCACCTCAAGGGCAGCCGACGAGTTAAGCGCACCGGTCGGTTCGTCGCAGAACAGGATGTCAGGCCTGTTGATCAAGGCCCGGCAGATGGCCGCCCGTTGCTGCTGCCCGCCGGAAATCCTGTTAATATCGCGGTCGCTCACCTTGTCTATTCCCAGCTTTTTTATCAGCCCATCCGCGTCTTTCAATATTTCTTCCTTTGGCCTTAAAGCCGCCTTTATGGCCGGAAGGATGATGTTGTCCCTGATGCTCAGGTTTTTCAGAAGGTGGGCATGCTGAAAAACAAAACCCATCCGTGTCAACCTCAGTAGGCTCATCTCCCTGTCGTCCAGATCGGAAATATCCCTTCCGTCGAAATAGACGAAACCCGATGATTTCTGATCCATCCCGCTCAGGTTGTACAGCAGGGTCGATTTGCCCGATCCCGAATGGCCCATGATGGCAATAAACTCGCCTTTCCCAATCTTTATGTCCACATCCTTCAGCACATGATTCTCCAATTCTCTGGAAATCGCATAGCTTTTACACAGTCCCTTTGCTTCCAGAATGACTTCCATAGATACTCCTCCCGCAAGAAACGCTTCATTCCCGTATCAGGCAAACGATATTGTATCTTTTTACCCCTGCCGAACACATCCAGGCGGCTGCCAAAGCCGTCAGGCATACGAGCAAAGGATAAAACAGCCAGATTTCCAGGGGACGGACGACAAATTCAATTCTGCTGAGGCCAAAGCCGGACGTGGCCAGAAGGGCACCCACCATTTTCTCACCCAGGGAGCTTGATGCAAGCATTCCGGCAAGAACGCCGATGGCAGCCGTTATATCGGTCTTGGCTATGTATTGCAGCCGGATATCCCGCGCCGGGAACCCTATGGCCTTCATATTGGCAATCTGCGCGTATTCACGGGCTATGTTCAGTTTCAGGAACAACACCGTGATAAACAGGGTGATGCATATCGCCGCAACCTTAGAGAGCATCGCCGCCTGGGAGAGCGGTACCAGGACCACATCAAACGTCTGGTACAAGTAGCCCTCCATGGGGATAACCTTTGCACAGGTCAGCTCTTCTGCCAGTTCCGAAGCCTTTTGGTCCGGCAGTACGTCTTCCGCCACACTCGCAAAATAGGTATACTTCAAAACATCCTCCTGGCGATAAGGGTAAATTATCTTCGCCGTATAGCCGCCGTTGGTGACATCCTGGTAAATGCCGCAGACACGATAGGATGCTTCGGTACCTGCAATCCTTAACTTTAAATTGTCGCCGACACCGACCGAGTACTTCCTGGCGTTCATGGTTGAAAGGGCGATCTCCCCTTCCTGTTCCGGCTTTCCGCCTTCGAGGAAGGATGCATTGAAGTCCGCATAATCCCCGCACTCCACCTGGATTTCCTGCCAGCCTTCCTGCCCCCATGCTTCATACAGGCAAGTGGCATAGACCTCAAAGCCTTGGATCTCCTGATCCGCAGTCAGACGCTCTACGATGCTTTCGTGTTTTTGTTTCAGGTTTTCCACGAACTGGAGATCGATCCGGATGTCGCTGACGGCCGTGCCCATGCAGGCGGCAAATTCCGGGGAACGGAAGGTATTAAAGAGGTTCGCCGGGATAACCATGATGCATACCGCCAGCGCACTGACCAGCACCAGAAGGAGCCAGGCCCTGGCTTGTATGACAAGATCCCGGATGCCGAGGTACAGATCGACGGGCAGTATCCTGTTCCTGTGCAGCGGAAGGACGCTTCCGGCGAATCTGCTTTTGCACTTCTTCCTGCCGTTCTCCGGATCCTGGCCGGTCAATGCCTGAACCGGCGAAATATGCCGGATCCTGCCCAAAATCCGCCTGCAGAAGCCGATGATGATCAGGTGCACCAAAGCAACAGCTCCTGCAGACAGGATGATGACCCCCCATGCCAGATCCCGTTTCCCGTAATTGAGCGCCATATCCGCCGTCAGCCATCCGCTGGCCAGAAGCGCCGCCGCAAAGCCTATGGCACAACCGATCGCGGACAGGATAGCATATTTTGACTGGTATAGAGTCCGTATATTCCGGTCGGAGAGCCCGATGGCTTTCATCACACCAATCTCACGGAGCTCGTCTTCCAGGGCTGTCAGTATGGTGAAACGCAGGGTGATGACCGCAATGAAGATCAGCAACAGGCTGACCAATATGAAAACAATCGCCTTCATCCCTTCCCCGATGGCGTTGACCATTCTGAAAAGCGGGTAGGTCACCGCGGCGCCGTTCCGGGGCAATCCGGATGCCTCGTACAGCCTCTGGAAATCGTCTATCCGGTCGGGATGTTCAAGCCGGAACCCTATCAGGTATTCCGGTCTGCCGATATGGTCCTTTATCAATGCAAAATCTTCCTCGCTGACCAGGAATCTTGTGGAGGAAGCCAGCGATGAAGCCATTTGTGCGTCACGGATAAAATCCGCGATCACAAATTCCTTATAAAAGGAACCTTCCGACAGGATGAGCCGATCCCCGATCGCCAGGCCGCAGCTTTTCATATATTTGATGGGAACGGCGGCTTCACCCGGAGAAACCCGGATGATGGCATTGTTCAGGTTGAGCAGGTAGTCAAAATGCCTGCTTTGAACGACAAAACCGTTATCCATCATACTGTCCGACAGGCTGATGCGTTCGGTTTTGCCCTTCCGCACCTTCTCAAAGCAGATGCTTGCACCATCAATATTGAGCATTTCCGAAGTCTGCTGGGCTGTCACATAGCCGATGCTTCGGGCAAAGTCTTCTATCGCCTCCCGGTCGATTTCGCCGGTATGCATCTGCATGAAATGGGGCGGTTTCGCAATCTCAAAGAGGCTGTCGATGGCGCTGAAGGAATTGGCGATGATGATGCTGCCCGAGGCCATCAGAAAAGCCGACAGGACAATAAACAGCAGAAGTACGGTATGAACGGCCTTATTCCTTATGAAATCCTTCCTGAGTATCGTTCCCGTAATCGATGCAGCTTTCAGGGTCCCTTTCTCATAAGGCCGCTCCTGCCGCAGGGGAGCCTGCTTGCCGGTTCGGGTTTCCACAGCGGGTTCCATCGCCCGGATGATTTTTATCTTTCTCATGGACAAACCCAGGATGACGACAAGCCCGCCGGAAACCGTCAGCATGAAACCGATCCCCCTTCCCGGCCCGACGCCGATCAGCCGCTCGACGGTTCCGGAAAGCAGGCCGTCCTCCTGGAGCAGGGGATTGAAAATATGGTCCGCCAGGATTCCGGCGCTGGCATAGGCCAGGACATATCCCAGTTGCGACAAAATGCTGATGAGGCCCCAGGCCCGCCCCTGCAGTTCATGCGGGATCCTGCACCTGACCATTACTTCCGCACTGGTATTGATGTAGGGCAAAGTACAGAAGAACAGAAAGCCGGCCGCGGTGATCAGGACGAGATCCGTTGCGGCTCCCATGAACGCCATAAAGACACCCGCCAGCATAAAGCCGGCCGCCAGGGTCGATGAATAGCGCCTCAATGGCAATATCCCGATGATGAGGCTCCCCAGCAGCATGCCGGTTGCGCTGATGGTTTCAACCATGCCCAAAGCCTTCGAATCCGAAAACGAGAGGACCATGGGAGGCAATAATGTCTGAAGAATCCCCATGCAGAAAGTCGCCGCGGAGATCAGGACAACGATGGTCAATACGCCCTTATCGCCCGCCACCACCTGCCATCCTTCCTTCAGGTCTTTGAGTAACTGCAGCCTACCTTCCTGTCTGGCTTTCGCGGGCAGCCGCTTTCTGATGAAAGCCACCACCAGGACCGTGGTGGCCAGGGTCGATATATCTATCATGAAGATGGTTCCGATGTCTGTGACGGACAGCAAAAGCCCTCCCAGCACCGGCGACAGGAGGTATTTGGATGAAGCCGCCAGTTGCATGAGCCCGCTCGCCCTGGAAAAATCCTCTTTGGGAAGAAGTTCCGTCACGGTGGCCTTGTAGGCGGGCTCCATGAGGGCGACAAATACCGCACTGATAATTACGCCGGTGTAGATCTGCAAGGTGCCCAGCCCGCCTGAACGAAAGCAGATCAGCATATAGACGAGGCCTATGGCGGAAAACAGGTCCCCGCAGATCATCATGTGCCGCCGGTCAAAACGGTCCGACAGGACGCCGCCCACCGGGTTGAGCAGGATTGTGGGAAGGAAAGCAAACAGCGTCGTCAGGGAGACCGCCACCGCGCTGCCCGTTGTCTGGAAAACATAAACCCCCAATGAGAAAGCCGTCAGCCCGCTCCCGATACTGGCCAGAAACTGTCCGAACCATATCATCAAGAACTTGTTGAACCCTTTATTCCTGTCAGTCATCTGCCTATACCATCCTCATATGCGTTTCATGAATTCCTGCAAACCGGAAGCAAAGCTTCCCTTCTTCGCGCCCAGCAGGGTTTCACAGGCGTAAACCAGTGCGTGCAACAGTTGCGCTTGCTCCTCCTGCGTAAAGGAAAACATCCCTTCGTCGGTCAGCGTCAAGCCGGCGGCCAGCAGGATCCGAATGCTTTGTTCGGGATAAGGCGTTGAGAAACAACCGGCCTTAATGCCCTCCTCCACGATATCCTTCAGGATCGGCGTCAGGTTCATGATGGCGCCGGCAATGGATTTCTGATGCATCAGCGCATTCTCCGGCTTATGGAGTTCATCCACAACCCCGCTCTTGGGACCGGTCATGCGTAAACCCAGGAGAACCTGCACCAGTTTCTCTGCCGGGGACATATCGGACCTCTTCTTTACAGCCTCCGCACGTGCAATGGCCGTCTCCAGATACCGGTCAAGTATGGCATCCAGGACCTCTTCCTTCGATTTGAAGTAATAATAGAAGGTGCCCTTGGCGATGTTGACCTCGCGCAGGATGTCATTGACGGTCGTCCGGTTATATCCCCTTGTCTCAAATAAGCTCGCCGCCTTGTCCAGGATTTCGTTCCGCCTTTCATCATGCTCTTTTATAACTCTCATGGGCTCACCCCCGGATACTCTATTAGACCGACGGTCGGTCTATTATTATTTTGACCATTTTCCGGTCATTTGTCAATACCGGGTTTTCCTTTATCCTCCTGCCCGAAAAAACGTCAGCCCTGAAGTTTATCTGCTTTATTCCGCCGCTCGGAAATTGTATTATGGAATAGTGAAGGGTAAAATAAAGCATTCCGGGCTGGAAAGATGACAATCTTCCGGAAAGGGGAGTCTGCCATGAAGAAAAAAGCTGATCTCATCGTCGGGCTTATGTTCGCAGCCGCCACCATCATCCTTATCGTTGTTTTCCTGACCAATGATGCATTTTTCAACTGGGCATTCAAAAGGCACCATAATGTATTAAGCTGGTACATCAGGCCCCTATTCATCATCCCAATGGTTGCATTTGCTTTTAAAAAAAGCTTTACCGGCATCTTTGCCTCAATTTTCGCACTGTTTACAAGCATGTTCTGGTTCCCCGCCCCGGCTGAGAGCGACCCCCAGGTTTTGGAATTTTTAGCCTTTGAAATGGATTACCTCAAGGGGACATGGACCGCTCCGAAAATTATCATCAGTCTGGCAATACCCCTGTTTTTCTTCATGCTGCTTGTGTCAGCATGGCAAAGAAACTGGAAATGGCTTCTTGGCGTTATCATCGGAGCCGCCGTTCTGAAATCTGTCTGGAGTGTAGTCTTCAGCGGCGAGGCCGGCCTGTCTGTCCTGAAGCCCGCATTATTTGGCCTGGTTGTATGTATCGGCGTGCTGGGCTTTATCATGAGAAAACATAAGCGTAGAGCCAAAAACGAGGATTAGTTCGCTCCATGGATTATCTCTTGTCCCGAGGGTTTATCTTGACAATTTTAGTTCTATATAGTACTATCCGATATAGGAGGTGCTGACGTGGTTCACGAGACGGAAGGGCGATTTCTCATATCCCAGATCAAGCAAATCGGTGGCCGTGTCTTTGAGAGGATCCTCTTGCAATCGGGCATCGACGCATTCAACGGAGCCCAGGGCAGGATTCTGTACGTCCTTTGGAAAAACGACCATATCCCCATCATCGATTTGTCCCGGAAAACCGGCCTGGCGAAAACAACCCTGACCAGTATGCTCGACCGCCTGGAAGCATCCGGCCTGATAACAAGGATTGATGACAAAGGCGACAGGCGGAAAATCCTGATTGCGCTTACCGATAAGGCCAAAAGCCTCCAGGCCGACTTTGACCGTGTGTCGGCGAAAATGAACGGGATCTATTATAAGGGCTTCAGCGACGATGAGATCAGGCAGTTTGAGGATTATCTGAGGCGAATACTGAATAATCTGAAAGAGGAGATGCCATGAAAAAGGTCTCAATCCCAATCACCAATGATTTTTGTCCCCAGACCCTTTTCCTGTACGGCACCTACAGGGAGGACGGCACACCCAATTTCGGGCTGTTTTGCTGGTTCTCCTATTTGTGGGACTCAGAGCTTGGCGTGATGTGCTGCATAGGCGGTGAAAAGCTGACAAAGGATCGCATCCATGCAACCGGCGTTTTCTCCGCCAACCTCGTCACCGAATCCATACTGCCGCTGGCCGATTACTTTGGGAATACGGACGGTTATTCGGCTGACAAAATGAGCATCCCGGTGGAAACCTCAAAAGGCGCTGTGCTGGACGTTCCGATTCTGGTCAGCAGCCCGCTGGCTTTTGAGCTCGAGGTCGCAAAATCGATCCCCCTTCACGACGGCGAAGTCTTATTGTGCAAGATAAGAAATGTGCTGGTGGACGAGGCGCTCACCGACCAGAGCAAAAGCCTTGAACAGCGCATGCAGGCCATAGCGCCGGTCAAGACCACCGCTTCCACCTATTTTTCATGGAACGGCAAATGTCTTGGAAAATGGGGCGAGTTGATGAAATCTTTCGGGCAGCATGAAGCGTGATTGAAAGTCATCGGCCTCTGAGTCACCATCAGAGGCCTTATTCTATTCTAAACTTTCTCTACCGGGATCCAGATCTCGCAGTAATTATCTTCCGGGTTCTCGGCAGGAGGAGCATACATTTCCACGTTATAGTTCCCCGCAAGTTTGTATTCCTTACAGCTTGGCAGCCATTCACTCCAGATCTTGGTATTCACATCCTGCAAGGCCTTGGGCCATGCGCCCCTGCACGGGAACACCGCCCAGGTTCCGGCCGGGATGACCCGGGTCTCATAGCCTTCGGGGATCTCATTCCAGGGCAGATAATTGTCCGCGATCATGTAATCAAACTGCTTCCCGTCCAGATCCATGCAGATGCCGTACATACCGCAGACAATCTTATTCCCTCCGTTCGCGAAGTGTTCATCCCAGAACTTTGGGATCTCGCTGTAAGATGTGTCCGTATTAAAACTTCTGACCTTGCCCATAACCGTAAACTGAGCCTTTTCAACGATTCTGTACTCGAGCATGCTACCACCCTCCAAGGTTACTTTAATCCTGAGAGGTGCAAAGGATTTCAGCCTTGCACCCTTCAGTTTGGCCGCTGAAGGAGAAATGCCGTGGAACCGGGTAAATGCGCGCGAGAAACTGTCAGGGGAATCATAGCCATACTTCGATGCCACATCCGTCACCTTGGTGTCCGCCTTGGTCAATTCCTGCGCAGCCAGGCTGAGCCTGCGGTTCCGGATATATTCGCCCACCGTGAATCCGCACAGTACATTGAAGATTCTCTGAAAGTGGAACGCCGAGACATAAGCCTTGGCGGCAATATCTTCAATTGTCAGTTCCTCTGTCAGATGGTCCTCAATATAATCGATGGCATTCTTGATTCCCTCTGCCCATCCTGTCACACGGCTCAACTCCTCTCCGGCTGTCCCCATTATAATATCCATCCGGTGGACCACACCCGACTTTTCGTGCTATCTGATGTCAATTTTATCATAATACTGCCACATCAGGTACTTACCGCCATTTATCCGGAATACCTTGCTGTGGTTAGAAACAACTAACATCAGGCCAAATAAAAAGAAAAAACCAGCTTCCTGGTGTTAGCTTCCAACAACAATCATGCTAATATGCGCCATGTCAGACCAAATCGGTCAATGATTTACCTTCGTTGATGAAGCGTGCCGGAGAACAGCCGATGTACTTCTTAAAAACCTTGATGAAATATTTGTAATCGTAAAAACCCACCATTTCGGCGATCTCATAAACCTTATACCGGTTTTCCCTCAGCAAATCCACCGCTTTCTGAATCCGGTAGCGGATCAGGTAATCATTGAAGGTATATCCCGTTTCATTCTTGAACTTGACATTGAGATAGGTGCAGGACATCTTGCACTGCTCGCTGATGTCCGCAAGGGTCAGTCGCTCGGCGTACCTTTCGTGGATGGTTTTCAGCATGAAATCCACATAGCGATTCCCGGTTGTCTGCTTTTCATAGTTGTAGTTCAAAAGCCCCAGCTTCTTCTTCTCCACATCCAGTTGGCGGATGACCTGGCGGATGGTGGTATCCGCATTCCGCTTGGCCTGAATCTTCCGGATGGCTTCATAGAGCTTGTTATAATCTATGGGTTTCAGCAGGTACTCCGTAACCCCCAGGCTGATGCCCCTTCTGGCGTATTCGAACTCCTCGTAGCTCGATACGATGATGGCGTCATACCCGTATTCCCGGATACTTTTATCCAGCATTTCCAGCCCGTCCATTATCGGCATGTTAATATCAGCGATGACGATGTCAGGTTTATGTTTTTTGATTTTCTCCAGGCCATCCTGGCCGTTTGCCGCCTCCCCGACAACGATGCAGTCCACCTCCTGCCAGTGTGGCATGAACATGAGGCCTTTGCGCATGATATCCTCATCTTCAACGATCAGTACCTTGTACATGCTCCTCCCCCCTGTTTGCCGGAAGTATGATGGTTACCCGTGTGCCTTTTCCATAAGTGCTTTCTATTTTCAAACCGTAAGGTGGTCCATAGAGCAACCTGACAACCCTATGGGAATTATACATCCCGATATGCTCTTTATAAACTTCATCCCGCTCCAGATCCACAACCAGCTCATCCAGTATTTCCGGTTCAATGCCTGTTCCGTTGTCTTCCACCACGATTTTCAGATCCGTTTGTTCAATGGAAGCCGTAATACGCACATGGATGGACTCAACATTCTTCATGCCATGCTTTAGGGCGTTTTCCACAATGGGCTGGATCACCAGTTTGGGAATCCGACAATCCATAAGCTCATCCGGTATCTCAATGCTGTATTCGAGACGGCGGTTATAACGCATCTTCTGTAGCAGCAGATAGTCTTTCACATAGGCGATGTCTGTTTTAAGGGGTACAATGGTATCCCGGTAATAGAGGTTGTAACGCATGATATTGGCAAAGGCCATGATCATCTCGGAGGCAACCGCAGGATCAATCATGACCTCATAGCGCAGGGTTTCCAGAACATTGAATACGAAATGGGGATTGATCTTCTCTTCCAGTTGCTTGATCTCCATAACCCGCTTTCTTTCCAGCAGCTCGCTGTTTCGCTTCTGAAGCTCTTCCCGCTGCAGCACCATGTTCCGGAAGGTGTCGTGCAGTTCCTGGAATTCTTCAAAAACCTGTGGGCGCAGGGCATATTCCATGTTTCCCCTCCCCATTTCCAGTACAGATCTCCGGAGTTCCTCAATGGCATGCAGGTTCTTGTTGGTGATAAGCAAAGTCAGCGGTTTCAGCGTGATGAGCATTAAGAGTCCAACCATGGCCAGGAACAACAGGGCATAGCGGAAAAGGCTGCGTTGGAAACTTACGGAGATTAGGGTGTACTGGTTCAGTCCCCCATTGGCGAGGACTTTCTTGATGACGAGGTAGGGCTTTCCGCCCAGTTCAATCTGATTCACCTGGTCCTTTTTAAACTGGCTGCCCACAGGGTATTTGCCCATGGTAGCCTCGCTCTGCCTGCCAACCGAAAAAACCAGATTATTGAACTGATCCGTCAGGATTACATCGTCCAGGCGGTACTTGCCCGCAACCTCGTAAATCTCTTCATCCAGCAGATCGAAGAACAGAAAGCCCACGGTTTCAGTCCCGTCCATGACAGCACGTCCCAGCAGCAGATCCGCCGTCTGGTTGTAGGAATAATTCAGGCGGCTCGGGACCAGAAAGATCCGCTCGGGTTCATCCAGCATTTCAGGCATCAGGCTTTTGAAAAGGGAGCTTTGCAGAAATATGGAGCGATTGTCCCGGTACAGGTTTGAGCATAGAATATTGCCCTCGGCATCCACAAGGATAAAAAGCCCGCGTATCTCACGGGCGTTGATAAACTCATAAAGCAGGCGATTGGCGCCGGTTATTCTTTCATTCGTCTGCCGGGTGCACACAGCGATAATGGCGGGATCGGCTGAAAGGGCAGCCAGCCCATCCTTGTAATGCGCCACTTCCTGTTCCAGCACCTCCGCAAGTCTTGTGCTGCTGCGCAGACTTTCCGCTTTGGTCAGCCATTGGGTGTTGATGACGAGAAAGGCGAGCACAAGGATGCAAAGGAAGAGTATGATTGCGACCGTATAGCGCAGGAACAGTCTCTGGACATAGTTTCTGTAGCGATTGGATGCCATATCGTTTCCTCTCTGTTACCATTGGTTTTTAAGAACAATCGTCCTTACTCCATAATGCCATATTATAATAAAAAACAATATATCAACTGCATGCCGCCCTTGATATATTGTTTTTTGGTCTTCACGTTTTTATTGATTATACGCTGATGTCGTTTCTGCCCGATACCTTGAAGAACAACAGCAGCGAGATAATGCTGGTGAGGGTCAGAATGGTCGAGTAGGCCGCCGCATTTCCGAAGTTACTGCGTATGACTTCTACGTAGATCGCCACAGTCAGCGTCTGGGTCTTGCTGGTGTAAAGGATGATGGACGAACTCAGCTCACTGATGAGCGTAATCCAGCTCATGATCGCGCCGGAAAGCACACCGGCCATCATCATGGGTACCGTAATCCTCAGGAAGGTTTTCCTTTCTGTGGCGCCCAGGCTGATAGCAGCCTCCTCGATGCTGGGGCTGATCTGACCGATGATCGCCGTGCTGGAACGGATGGTGTAGGGCATGCGCCGGATGCACAGGGAGATGATCAGGATCATGGCTGTCCCGCTGAGCAGCAGCGGCGGTTTGTTAAAGGCATACAGGAAGGAGATGCCCAACACGGACCCGGGTATGATATACGGGAACATGGTCAGGGTATCCAGTATGGCTGTCAGGAACGATTTCTTCCGTACGGTAAGGTAGGAGATCAGGACGCCCAGGACCACAACCAGCAGGATGGCCGCCAGGCCGTACAAGTAAGTGTTGGTGATGGTCGAAATGTTCTTCGGCATCAGGATGTTCCTGTAATTCTCCAGCGTGAACTTACCGGTATAGGAAGCCCCCCTCGTCTCCAGGAAGGAGGTGACGACAACGGTCAACTGGGGCAAAACGGCCAACAACACCACCAGGTAAACAAACACGTGGGCCAGGACGTTGCGGATGCCGGTTGCATACTCCGCTTCCATGGGCTTCAAGGCCGACATGGAATAGGTCAGGCGATTGCCGATGTATTTCTGCAGGAAGAACAGAACCAGGGTGATGGCGATGACGATCACGCAAAGGGCCGCGGCATAGTGCTCATCGGTGTTGACCTCTCCCATGAACTGGCTGTACAGCAGCACCGGGAAGGTCTTGTAGCCTTCGCCAATCAGCATGGGCGTACCGAAGTCCGAGAACACACGCATAAACACCAGCAGCGAACTGGCCAGAAGCGTAGGCGTCACCAGGGGCACGATGATCTTGCGGACCCGCTGGAATACGGAGCATCCAAGGCTCTCCGCCGCTTCGTTCAGGGAGTTGTCCAGGTTTTTCAATGCGCCCGAAATGTACATGTAAACCAGCGGGAAGGACTGCAGCGAGAAAACAAGGACAATGCCCGAGAACCCGTAAATGCCGTTCAACTGCGTATGGAAAATGGCGTTCAGAATCCTGGTGATAAACCCGTTGCGTCCAAGGAGCTGTATCCAGGCGTATGCTCCGATGAACGGCGGCGAAAGGTAGGATATCACGATCAGGATGTTCAGCAGCTTGCTCCCCCTGATCTTGACGCTTCTTAACACATAAGCCATGATGAGGCCCAAAATCGCGGATACGATGGTGGAAACGATGGTCACCTTGAAGCTGTTCACCAATGTGCTCCAGTAGAACTTCTTGGAGAAGAACTTGACAAAGTAGTCAAAGCTGATGGTGCCATCCTCCATCAAAACGCTCTTGTACAGGACGAGTCCCAGCGGAAACACAACAAATATCACAAACAGGACCAGTATGGCAAACGCCAGAACCAGCCACATGTTCAGCCGCTTTTTGTCGCTCATGCGCGCACCCCCCTGTCAATCAGGCTCTTGCTGCCGTCTTCATTGAAAACATTGATCTTATGTGTCTGCACCTTCAGATGAATCCTGGTGCCGTCGGGAATCAATTCGTCCAGGTCGGAGTTCTGGATGACTTCGATTTCCTGCCCTTCCCGGGTTTCAACAAAGTAGTGGGTGTCAACGCCTAGGAAAACACTGTTTTTCACAGTAACCGGGATGCCTTCCCGGGTCTCCCGGTTGATGATGAACTCCTCGGGACGGACCGAAACCTTAACGGGACGGTTTGCGCCACTTTCTTTCAGGATGTTGTTCATCTGGAACCTGTAATCGCCAATCCGCACCACGGCTTTTCCGTTGTCATTGCTCTCCAGCGTGCCGTCCAAAATGTTGGACAGCCCGATGAAAGTGGAGACAAAGATATTGGCCGGGCGCTGGTAGATGTTTTTGGGCGTATCCACCTGTTGGATGACGCCGGCGTTCATAACCGCTATCCGATCGGATACGGCCAGGGCTTCTTCCTGATCGTGAGTGACGTATACCGTGGTGATGCCCACCTGCCGCTGAATCTGCTTAATCGCGTTGCGCATCTCGGTCCGAAGCTTGGCGTCAAGGTTGGAAAGCGGCTCATCCATCAGGAGAACCTCCGGATGGATGACGATGGCCCTTGCCAGGGCAATACGCTGCTGCTGTCCACCGGAAAGCTTCTGGGGCATCCTGTTCTTCAGATGGTCGATCTTCACAACCTTCAGGATTTCATCGACCCTTCTTTCAATCTCGTCCTTGGGCACTTTCCTGTTTTTCAGGCCGAAGGCGATATTGTCCTTGACGGACATATGGGGAAAGATGGCATAGTTTTGGAACACCATGCCCATATTCCTCTTGTTCGTGGGAATATCATTGATGACCTTGCCGTCTATCATGATCCGTCCGCCGTCGATGGTGTTAAACCCGATGATCATGCGAAGCAGCGTGGTCTTACCGCAGCCGGACGGTCCAAGCAACGTGAAGAATTCACCCGGTTTGATATCCAGGGACAACCCATTGATGACGGTGTCTTTGCCAAATCGTTTTACAACGTTTTCTATCTTAATTGCTACGCTCATAATCCAACTCCCCTTTACCCAATTTCAAAAAGAAAGGGCCACTTTGCCCGCCATGCTGATGGCACGGCATTGCTGCAAGCGGCCCTATTGGTAATCCTGTCCCGTATTCAGTTCAGATTAGTCCATGGAGGATTCCAGATGCTCGCTAAACTTATTTGTAATTGTCGCCTTGTTGGTAGCAACCCATCCTTCATCGTAGTTGCCGATCAACTTAATCTGGTTCTGAGGTGTCATGTAATCGGCCAGCTTGGCACCTTCGCGGAGCGGACGGACGGTCAGCTCGGAACCCACCTTGTTCTGGATCTTTTCAGTCAGCATGAAATCTACAAATTTCTTCGCGTTTTCAGGATGCTTGCAGTTCTTGATGATCTGTACGGATTCACCAGGGAAGATGGTCCCTTCCACAGGGAACACAACCTCAACGTTGGCGCCTTCCTTCACATACTTGGCAGCAGGGTCTTCCCATGTCAGGCCGACGATGTACTCGCCTTCAGCCACACCCTTGTAAACCTGGCTGGAGCTGTTGGCCATCTTGCCATCAAGGTTCTTCAGGAACTGGTCCACAAATTCCCATGCCTTATCGGACATCGGATCATTGTTCTCACCCATGGCATAGAGCATGGCAACCAGAGCCTGGAATGCAGAACTGGAGTTCACCGGGTCACCAAAGGCGATCTTGCCTTTCAGCGCGGGATTCAACAGATCCGCAAAGCCATTGATCTGAATGTCACCCTTCAGGTCCTTGTTCACAATCAGAACCGGCGGATCGGCGAACGCAGGAGAGAAATATCCTGTGGTATTCCGGAATTTCTCCATCATGTTCGCATCTTCAGAAGAAACATACTGCATGAACAGATCGGAAGAGGATTCCAGCATGGTGCGGTCTGCCGCCCAGAGGATATCGCCCAGCGGGTTATCCTTCTCGGACTCCACACGCTTCAGAAGCTCGCCTGTACCGGCTGTGACGAGTTCCACCGTAATTCCGGTTTCCCTTTCAAACTCTGAAATCACAGCCTTGTTGAGCTCTTCGCTTCGTGCTGTATATACGACCAGAACTTTCTCTTCCTGTGCACCGCTGTTTCCTTCTGTCGTCACCGGTGTGGATGCGCCAGGTGTCTGAGACTGCGCAGGTGCGTTTGATGTGCCGCATCCGGCAACAGCCAGAGCCATTACGGCAGCCAGCATGAGTGCCAGCCATCTCTTTTTGTTTTTCATAGAATAGGTCCCCCCTAGGATTTTGATTTAGCCTCTATGCTATCTCTGTACATATAGTATCTCGAACCTTCGATCGAATAAATCCGACGATTCAACAAAAAGGTGTAAAATATAAAAGTAACATGGGAGGGAAAGACGCCTTCCATGCGGAAATAGGCCGTTATCATCAGGAACATGGAGGAATACATATGGTTACGATTCGGCACGCAACAGCAGAAGATGCCTGTCTGGTGCAACAATCATGATTTCAGCCTTTGAGGAATACAGGCATGCCGATGTTCCGTCGGGGGCGCTCAGCGAAACGGTTGAATCCATTGAGGAAGCCCAGAGGGAAGGAACAGATATATGTCCAGATAAACAAGGGCACAAACAAGAAAAGGATCATAAAATCCGTGCCGATAAAGAGGGTGGCTGCAAAGTATGTGTCACGCGCATAGATGCCGGCACCGTACATTTTGACCGAATCGCCATACGGATTGATTATTTCATAGCTTTTGGAGAAATCCAGCGACAGCACCCCTGTCGCCGAAATGATCAACAAAAGCAAGATGACGACAATGAAGCGATAAGTCAGCTTCCCGTGCGGTATGGGAGCTTGGCGTCTTCGTCAATCCAAGAAAACAAGCCTGTTTTCTGCCCTCGTCCTTTTGAGATCGATGATCCGCTGGTTTTCCGAACCCCGGAATTTCAGAAGAAGATTCCTTTTTTCCAGTTCAAACCGGCCGTCCACCAGGATATCGGTTTCATCAAGCAATTCTTCCCATCCCCTGTGCTTCATGGCGTTTTCAACAAGATACTCATAGGTGTAGCCGGTATAGGTCATGATATCCAGGTTCAGCTTTTTCGCTTCACGGGCAAGGACGGCGAAAGCCGCGGCCTGCTCAAAAGGCTCTCCTCCGCTGAATGTGAGCCCATCCAGCAGAGGATTCCTCTTTGCCTGTTCGATGATTGAACCCACCTCCACCAGCGTGCCGCCGTCAAAGGAATGGGTTTCCGGGTTGTGGCAGCCGGGGCATTTATGCCGGCAGCCTTGCGCGAAAACCACCATCCGTATCCCCGGACCGTCCACAATGGATTCTTTGATGATGCCTGCAATTCTAACGTAGGTTTCCACTTTACGACCCCCTGTTATACCGGCGACCTGCTGAAGGACATATGCTTGACCCGGTCGCGTTCCTCGGCCCTTTTGGCATCGTTGAACCTGTCCAGGGTACCCACCAGGTACCCCGTAATGCGCCTTATCCGCTCAAATTGGATATCACCTTCTTCACGGCCGCAGGAAGGGCAGGTGTTGCCGATGATTCCGGTAAACCCGCATACAGGGTCCCTGTCCACAGGGTGGTTGATGGAACCGTAGCCGATACCGGCTTCCTTCATGGCCCGGATGATCTTCTCAAAAGCCTGAAGGTTTTGCGAGGGATCGCCGTCCACCTCCACATAGGTGATATGACCCGCATTGGTCAGTTCATGATATGGCGCTTCAATCCTGATCTTGTCAAAAGCGCTGATTTCATAGTACACCGGAACATGGAAGCTGTTGGTGTAATACGCCCTGTCGGTAACGCCCTCGATGGTGCCATACAGTTCCCTGTCCATTCTCACAAACCGGCCGGCCAGCCCCTCCGCGGGTGTTGCCAGGAGCGTAAAGTTCATCCTGTATTTTAGGCTGGCTTCATCCATGCGTTTTCTCATGTGCCCCACAATTTTCAGGCCGAGTTCCTGCGCTTCCTCCGATTCGCCATGATGCTTGCCGATCAGGGCCTTCAGGCATTCCGCCAATCCGATAAATCCGACTGTAAGGGTTCCGTGCTTCAGTACCTCCCTGATCTCGTCCTCCCAGCCAAGTTTGTCGGAATCGATCCATATCCCCTGCCCCATCAGGAAAGGAAAGTTCTTCACTTTCTTCCGAGCTTGTATCTCAAACCGCTCCAGGAGCTGATCAATAACCAGATCGATCTTCTGATCCAGTTCATCGAAAAACCGGCGAATGTCCTTTTTGCTCTTAAGCGCGATTCTCGGCAGGTTGATGGTGGTAAAGCTCAGATTGCCCCTTCCGGTAACGATCTCCCTGGAAGGATCATGCACGTTGCCGATCACCCTTGTTCTGCAGCCCATGTAGGCAATTTCGGTTTCAGGCTGACCCGGTCGGTAATACTTCAGGTTAAAGGGTGCATCCAGGAACGCGAAGTTGGGGAACAGCCTCTTCGCGCTCACCCGGCAGGCAAGCTTGAACAAGTCATAATTGGGATCCCCGGGATTGTAGTTGACGCCTTCCTTGACCTTGAAGATCTGCACCGGGAATATGGGGGTTTCCCCATTGCCGAGGCCCGCCTCGGTGGCCAGAAGGAGGTTTTTGATAACCATTCTGCCCTCGGGAGAGGTGTCCGTACCGTAGTTGACGGAACTGAAAGGCACCTGGGCCCCGGCCCTGCTGTGCATGGTATTCAGATTATGGATGAAGGCCTCCATGGCCTGGTATGTACTCCTTTCGGTTTCCGCCTGCGCTTTTTCCACGGCAAAGCTTTGGGCCTTACGGATTAGATCGGCGTCAGCGATGACTGCCATGAGGCGCTTCCGTTCCATCGCAAAATAGCGTTCATCGGGAACCAGCGTCGGACGCAGGCCTGCTTCGTCTTCCAATTCCCGGGCAATGGCGTTCACCGACGCCGATGCATCCTTAAGTCCGGAAAGCAGTTCCAGCGCCTTGGTCAGGTTCTGTCTGTACAGCCGGGAATAGGTTTTTGCAACACCCTGGGCCATGCCGTAGTCAAAGTTTGGGATGCTTTGCCCGCCATGCTGGTCGTTCTGATTCGACTGAATGGCGATGCAGGCCAGAGCGGAATAACTCAGGATATCGTTTGGCTCCCTCAGATGCCCATGCCCTGTGCTGAAGCCGTTCCTGAAGAGCTTCGTGATATCGATTTGGCAGCAGGTGGTGGTCAGGGTCAGAAAGTCCAAATCATGGATGTGAATGTCCCCGTTTTTATGAGCCTCGGCGTGTTCGGGCTTTAAGATAAACATTTCACCGAACTGCTTGGCCCCTTCGGAACCATATTTAAGCATGGTCCCCATGGCCGTGTCGCCGTCAATGTTGGCGTTTTCCCGCTTCAAATCGTTGTCCTTGGATTCCTTGAAGGTCAGTTCCTCATATATCTTCATCAACCGGGTGTTCATTTCCCTGACGCGCGTCCGTTCAGCTCGGTACAAGATGTATTTTTTGGCAGTCTTTGAGAGCCCTTCTTCGATCAGGACCCTTTCAACGATGTCCTGGATATCCTCAACACCCGGAACCTGTATAGCCGGATTTTTATGCAGCTGTTCCACGACTTTCTCCGCCAGGACCATAGCCTTGTCATAATCTTCCTCCCCTGCAGCCCTGGTGGCCTTGAAGATGGCATTGGTGATTTTCTCAATGTTGAAGGGTACTTCCCTTCCATCCCTCTTCCTGATCTTTGTAATCATTCGTTTCGCTCCCTCTTCCGGAAATGTGTGCTTTTGTGGTAAAAACAAATAATACCTCTCGACAAACGTCAAGAGGTATCGCGAATACCCGTCTTATGTCCAACCCAGGTACCCATCCAATCCAACACCCCTCTATCGTCCGTAGAGTTCATGGTGCTGCGTTACAGGCAGGTCTTCTGACTCTGGTTCATCGACACGCCACACCTTCCCGGAAGATATCCAGTGGCCTGCCGCGGCATGTCTCACCATCACAGCGGCGGGACCGTGCAGGAATTCCACCTGCTTCCCTTTTAAACTGTCCAGCACAGTACCTGTAACAACAATATTTAGTTTATTTTATTATACCGCATACAATATATTGATTCAAGAGCTTTAGGAAGGACTCATGAAAATTAAAGCAGACACCAGACCTGCTCGGGTTTTGTTGTCGCCGGCGGCAGGATCAATCGACAAGCTTCAAAAGTTCAACAGGATTTACAATCAAAACCACTTGTCCGTTTCCCAGCAGCGTGGAACCGGAGATTCCCGGAATGGAAGCCAGCGGACCTTCCAGGGTTTTTACCACGAACTCCTGTTCATTTTTAAGTTTATCCACCACTACGGCAAAATTCTCCGCACCATTGGATAGGATCACAGCATTGAGTTCTTCCGTCCCGGTATCTCTTTCCTCTGTCAGAAAAATCTCGGAAAGCCATTCAACCCTTATCACTTCGCCTCTTAAGTATGTAAACCTTTTGCCGCAAAATTCATGGATGCTGTTCCTGTTAATCTTGACGGTCTCAACGATATACTCCAGGGGAATAATGTAGCTTTCTCCGGACACCTCTACAAGCAGGCCCTGTGAAACCGCCAATGAAAGCGGCAATTGAATTATGAACTTTGTGCCTTTATCCACTTCGCTCTCAAGCACGATACTGCCGTTAATCTTTGCTATATTGCTTTTTACGATGTCCATGCCCACACCACGGCCGGATATCTCCGTAACCTGTTTGGCGGTGCTGAAGCCAGGAAGAAAAACCAGGTTCAGCAATTGAAAGCGGCTCATTTTTTCTGCGTCCACGGCGGTGATAAACCCTTTTTCAATCGCTTTTTCCTTTATCTTCTCCGCATCCATGCCTCTTCCGTCATCTTCAATTTCAATAAACACATGCTTGTTCTTGTTGTATGCTCTCAATATAATTTTACCGGCTTCCGGTTTCCCTTTTGACAAACGCTCTTCGGGCGTCTCAATGCCATGATCGGCCGCATTGCGCATCAAATGCAGCAAAGGATCGCTGATTTGTTCGATAATCGTTTTATCAATCTCCGTATTTTCACCCTCCATGAACAGTTCTATTTTTTTGCCTGTGCTTTGCGCAATATCCCTTACCACTCGGGGCATTTTTTGAAAGACGCTCTTAATTTCCACCATCCTGATAGACATAATGGTATTCTGAAGCTCATCCGCTATCCTGTTTAAATAGGCTCCCACTTGTTTGACTTCCTTGGATATTTCGGGCAGGTCATATTCCAGGCTCAATATGGTTGAAAGGTGCATAAATGCGTTTTTGGCTATGATAAGCTCCGAAATCGCATTCATCATTTTATCGATCTTTTCCTGACTGACCCTGATGCTTTGAATAACATTGCCCCCGGATACCGCATCATTGGGTTTAGCCGGTTCTCGATGCGGCGTTATTGCAGGCTCCTTCAATGTTCTCCCGGGCAATGCCTGTATTTGGGATATGCCCATCCTGATTCCTTCCAGAACGGCGGCATCCTGCAACGCAAAGGATTCTCCGGATGAAAGAGCGTTTAATAACGACTTGAGACAATCCATGACAGAAAAGCTCAAATCGATGAGCTTATTGTCAAATTGGCATTCCTTGTCCCTTATAAGGGCCAAAAGGCTTTCATAATGATGGACCAGTTCCGAAAACTTCTTCAGGCCGGCATATTCCGGGTTTTGGGCGGACAAGGCAGAAAGATACATCCCCGTACTGCCCTTTATGCTATGGACGGCCCTGAATATTTCATGAATGGCTTCCCTGTCCCCGTTGTTCGCATCAAGCCGAATCAAGAGCTCGTTCTCGATTCTTTCAATATGCTCCATATTTTCAACAAGGAACTGCTCCTTGAATCCATCCGCCAGGCTCCTCCTGAACGCTTCCGTTTGAAGAATATCCAGGGCTGACGCTTCTTCGGCTTCCGGCTGAAGCGTATCGTTCCCGTCCTCACAGGTTCCGCATTTTTCATATGCCTTTTTCAGGATTTCCAGTATCTCATCTGCCTTCGGCGTGATGTCTGACTCCTGTAAAGATGAACCGCCATCGCCGTCAGCGTTCATTTCTGTTAATTTTTCATGAAGTCCCGTTAAGCAGTCATTTAAAAAATCCGTATAAAGAAGCAGGCTGTCAATGATCTCATTGTCGACCGTTAGCTTTTTTTCCCGAATGGCGACCAGTATCTGTTCTATCTCATAGCTGAGCCTTACAATATCTGACAGGCTCAAAATGGAGGCGCTTCTTTTTATGCCGCTTACCTTTGCGTATATCTGGTTCAGCAGTTCCAAATCATCTGAGCGAACTTCAAGCATCAGTATTTCTTTCACCAAAGCATCAAGGCATTCTCCGCACTCTTTGATGAATATCCTGGCTATATCGAAATCCTCATGATAGATTTGGCCGCACATCGTATCCCCCCTTAGCCAAAAAGCATATTATATGAGCCTTTTGCAGAATCATCCTCCGGCACCATTTTCCCTGAATAATGAGTCGCCCTGTTTTTTAAAATAACGAGGCTTTGAATAAACGATGGTATTTCCTATTCTTTGAACCTTGTAAGCCGACGAGATCCTGCCTACCGATTCCGAATGACCAAGAAAAATAAAGCCACCTGGATTTAGGGATTTATAGAAATAAGCCAGTACCTTTTTTCTTGACTCATCGTCAAAATATATCAGACAATTGCGGCAGAATATGAAATCGCAGCCGGCGACTGCGCTCATTGCTTCATTATCTATTAGATTAATCCGTTTTAAGGTCACCGGTTTTCTCACAATCGGATTGACCAGATACTTATCGTTCATCTTTGTAAAATATTTCTCCAGGTATTCGGGAGGCACATCCCTGACCGATCTGCTTTCATATAGCCCGATTTTGGCAGCTTTCAGAACTTCGGTGTTGATATCTGAAGCCAGGATTTGAATATCCCATTCTTCCGGATTGTCAAGCATCTCATGAAGAATAATGGATAAGGTATAAGGCTCTTCTCCCGTGGAACATGCCGCACTCCATATTTTTATTCTTTTGGTATCCCCTTTTTCTTTTACGAATATGGGCAGCACATCGGGTGTTAAAATAAAATTGTGTCTGGTGTATAATAAAATCACAAAGGAGGCTGGT
>ENA-UPSA01000778-UPSA01000778.1-bioreactor-metagenome-genome-assembly--contig:-NODE-778-length-40842-cov-55.116655_pt1 | contig 40842 bp, 28 predicted proteins | sample MGYA00238183_ERZ773288 | MGnify/ENA primary metagenome ERZ773288 (study PRJEB29028, sample SAMN07631243) | bioreactor metagenome | isolation source: Switchgrass digestor | place: USA: Dartmouth... | reverse complement strand
TTCTTTCCAACTTACCCCTTCCCATTCTTCCGTCGCCCATTCTTCCCAAGACGACGTAGATGGTATTAAAAAAGTGTGGATTTAATCCACACTTTTTATTCTCCTGATACTTGTAAAGCACTAATTTTTATGGATGGACATCCAATATGTTGATAAGTAAAGACTAAGTCATTACCAACTTCTTCAACATTCTTCAACATTTCAAGGAAATTACCTGCAATTACAATTAAATTTACAGGTTTAGTGATTACGCCATTTTGGATTAAATAACCTGAAGATTGTAGACTAAAATCACCAGAAATGGGATTAACTCCTGAATGAAGACCTTGTACTGATGTAATCAACAAACCTTCTTGAACGGACTTAATCATATCTTCTAAACTTGAATACCCTTTTTCAACATATAAATTAGTATATCTTACACCTACAGGACTATTTAAACTAGCCTTAAAACCATTTCCCGTTGATTGAGTATTTAATGCATTAGCTGTTTTTAAATTGTGTAAGAAGGTCTTAAATACGCCTTTGCTAATGATTTCTTTACGAGAACAACTTACACCCTCATCATCAAAACTATGTTGGATATGGGCTTCTTTACATAATGGATCGTCAACGATGGTGATATTAGTATTTGCGACTTGTTCGCCAATTTTATCTTTGAGAAGAGTGAGTTTTTTAAGTAACGATTCTCCTGAAAACATCGATTGGAAAGCACCTAAAATATCCGCAAAAACCTCATTTTCTAAAATAATAGGATATTTCTTTGATTCAACTGGCGTCGCATTCAAAAGACCTACTGCACGTTTTACGATTGATTCAGCTAACCGATCAAGGTTAATTTCGCTTAAATCTTTTACAATGCGATAATCACTTCCACTCTTAACATCACTTTCATCTTTTGCAACGGCAGATGCGTATATGAAACAATAACCATCCGTTTTCGTTAAATATAAACCCTTGGAGTTACGGATTTCAATCGTAACTTTCGTTTCACGATACATACAATTAGCGACACTTGCGATACGAATATCTTTTTCTTTAATCTTTGTTTCTAACTCTTGAAGTAGTTTTATTTTTTCCCATGTGGGAACTTCTGTAAAGGTAAGGGCACGCTCTTCTACTTCTGGATAACTATCAGAGCCCTCATAAATGAAACTCTTTTCATCAAGGGTTAAAACCTTCGCTTTATCAATTAACCGTTCTAGGAGATAATCTATTTTATCATCCGCTAAATTTTCACTACTGACATAGCCCATTTGTCCATTGTACAAACCTCTTAAGGCGATCCCAGTTGTTTTATACATCACATTTTTATCAACAGCACCGTTAAATAAACTAATATCTAAACCTTCTTTTACTTCTGTATAAACTTCAATGTCAGTAATATTTAATTCTTGGGCACGTTTAAACAAATACTCATAATTCATTATTTTTTTCCTCCTCTACCACCAACGGTCATTTTCTTAACTCGAATCGTTGGTTGGCCAACATCTGCTGGGATGGATCCACTTAAAGAACCACACATACCATGACCAGTGGACAAGTTGTTTGCGATCATATCGATTTGTTTTAAGATATCTGCTCCATTACCTACTAATGTAGCACCGCGAACAGGACGAGTAATTTTACCATTTTCAATCATATATCCTTCATTAACCGCAAAGTTAAATTCTCCAGTAGCAGGGTTTACCGAACCTCCACCCATCCGTTTAGCAAAGAATCCGTACTCTGTATTCTTAATTATTTCTTCAAATGTTGAATTACCATTCACAAAGAAAGTATTAGTCATCCTTGATGTTGGTGAAAAACGATAGGATTGTCTTCTAGCACTACCAGTAATTTCACATTTCATCTTGCGGGCATTGCGTTTATCTACGAAATAACTCTTGAGAATACCATTTTCAATTAACACATTTCTTCGCGTTGGTGTACCTTCATCATCGATATTAGCACTACCCCAATAATTTGGTAAAGTACCATCATCTACAGCTGTAACGATAGGGCTTGCGATTTGTTCACCTAGTTTACCACAAAAGACAGATAATCCTTTAGCGACACTTGTAGCCTCTAAAGCATGTCCACAAGCTTCATGTAAAATAACGCCACCAAAACCATTATGAATAACGACTGGTAACATTTGTCCAACCATTTCTTCTGCTTCAAGCATCGTTACAGCACTTTGTGCAACATCTTGCGCGAAAGCGACTAAATCACGTTGGTCAAATAACTCATAACCGCAATTGCCACCAATGGAATCATGTGCTGTCTGCATCACACCTGGTTTACTCGCAACGACATTTAAAGTTAAACGAACATGATGCCTTTCATCCTTCGCAATTCGACCTTCTGTATTATATATAGTGACTATTTGATTATGTTCCCAAATCGTCGCAATTACTTGGGTTATTGACTCATGATAATTCTTCGCTGTTTCATATACGGTTTGTAGATATTTGATTTTATCAACATTACTTAAACTTAAAGGGTTAATAACCGCTAGATGATTATTAGGAAGATCTACTTCCTCTAAATCAAAAGAAATATTTAATTTTTCATAGTTGAAACCCGTTTTTAAAGAATTAGCGAGTGTAAGTAACCCTTGTAAGGAAGTATCATTGGTGTAACCATATACTTCTTGATCATCACGTAAAATCCGTAACCCAGCCCCATGAATTAAACTAGTGTTGGATTTGGTGATTTTACCACCACTTAGTTCTAAATCATTTTGTACTGTATCTTCTAAAAAGATTTCCGCGAAGTCCCCTCCCGTTTCTAAACACGTTTCAAGGACGAGTTTAGCTTCTTCTTTCGAAAGCATTTTTATCACTCCTTCTTTCTTTAGAGATATTTTACCTTGTTTACAATTAATTCTCAATAAAACATCCAAAATTTATGAAAATATTTACTTAATTTTACCTGTTGATGTTATAATGATAACAACTGTAACTTATATAGTCTTGAATGCAAGATAGGAAAATCTTGTTCATCATGTTCATCTTAACTGATATAATGCCAATGAATGGATGGTGGGTATGTTATTCAAAATAATGGCGCGAAAAGAAAACTACGAGAAATATAAAAAGATGCTCGAACAAGGTGGCTTTATCGTAAGTGATGATGCTGATCTTGTACTCAAAGAACTGAACAGCTCCATCGATAACATTGTTGGTAAATATCGCGATCGATATGAATTTATCCCCTATCAAGAAATCGTCTATATTGAATCTTTCGGACATGATGTAATTTGCCACACCTTAGAAAAAGAGTATGAGATTAAAGAAAAATTATATGAAATTGAAGGATTATTTGAAGATAAAGGCTTCATAAGAATAAACAAGAGTTGTATCGTCAACAAGTGGCAAATTAAAGAGATACGTCCCTCATTCAATATGAAACTTATTCTTATCATGAAAAACAACCATAAACTCGAAGTTACTAGAAGCTATTACTATCAGTTCAAAGAATTCATTGGTTTTTAGGAGGTTAAGATGATATCTGTTGGTGTAAAAATTCGGTATATTATCTTAATGATTCTTGTTTTTTTCGCACTAATTGCGATAATCGTTTTCCTATATCAAATACTTTATAAAAACAAATTAATAATACCTTACATGGGAAGAAGCCTTTTAGTTTTATGGAACCAATTAACTTTCTTCTATCAGTTATACTCATCATTATCTTAGTTTTGGTGATTCGTCTCAATGTAAAGACAAATGAAGTTAGTTGGAATATTGATGCTGTATATAATGAAATGGTTAGTCGCTATAATTCGCTTTATGATCAATATCAAGCAATTCTTTCTAAGTTTAATAAATTGCTTAAACAACAAGAATGGATTACCGATTTCAAGTTCGAAATACGTGATTTTACTGAAGATAAGAAAAGTGTCAACGTGAGAGTAAGCTTCTCCATAAAAGAAAAAATCCCCTATTCCAAACTTTACCTAGTAATAACTAGTACAAATGAAAACAACTGGCAAAAAGTCTTAATCGAAGATAAGGAATACTTATCATATATTGTAGATGTGGAATTACCTTTAGTTGACCAATATACCATCGATTTACTTGAAGAAACAGATAATTATAAGCATCGTGAAAACATCACTTTTATCGATTTAATAAATCATTATAAAAATAGATTAGAAATCATAACCTCAGAAATAAATTTTAATACAGTTACATTATCATTAAAACTAAAGAATTATGGCGTTCCCAGTTTTAAACTAAAAAATCTAAGTCTATTAATTGTGACAAAAAAACATCTTACTTCTAACTACATTTTAAATGATACAACTGTTGATGTAACTGATTTTATCACGATTGAAGATTTCTCTGATTATCAGATAATCAATTTTACTTGCACATTTTCCATAAACCCTGATGAAGAGTTGTTATATATTGATCCAATAATAACTGATTATTGTGATATTATAGTTCTTTCTAAACCAATATACGCTAAAAATTAGATAGACTTAAAAAAGAATCAGTTCAAATACTGATTCTTTTTTTGTTAGAAAAATAGGTATCTAGATAATCTTTAGATTGCTATTCGGTCTTATTTTACACAACTATCACGGAAAACGATATTTGTAGGAATTGTAACTTTTTTTGCTACTTGTCGTCCTGTCGCAAAACGTTCAACTAATAAATCTACTGCCGACTCACCCATCAATTTCGTGTTAATGTTAACACTAGTCAACGAAGGAATCGTAAATTGGGCTAACGAAGTATTGTTGTAGCTAATAATAGATACAACATCAGGAACACGAATATTATTTTCATTTAAGGCTTTTAAACAACCAATCGCCATCGAATCACTAGCAACAATATAACCATCTAATAATTCATCTTTATTAATAATCTCAGACATGATTTCATAACCACTATCAGCAGTAAACTTACCTAGATAAATATCATTTTGATTAAAAGCTCCGCGTAAATACATTTCTTTTTTATAGGCTACTAGACGGATATCGAGCAACTCTTCGCCATCAAATGTATGTTCAACTCCACATATAAATCCCACACGTTTAATATCTTTACAGAAATAGTAGTCAAGTATTTCTTCCATAGCACCAGCTAAATCTGAAGTTACAGTATCAACAAAATAGTGCTTACATGGACAGTCAACGATAACTACATTATTAAACTTAGCGTAAAGTCTATTAATAAAGTTTTGACTATACTTTCCTAGGGCGATTACGCCATCAGCTTTTAGATTCTCAATGTTTGCATCTTGATCTTTTGTCATATGAATTACTTCTAGATTAATGTTGTTTCGTTTACATTCATTCTCAATTGCTAATCTAATCGACAAATAATAAGGGTCGTTTATTTCTTCATTGGTAGTATACCAATATACAAGTCCGATTTTACGGCGTGACTTATTATTCTTTAATTTAAGATTTCGATTAGCTGGGGTAATGTAATTTAATCTTTCTGCAGTCTGGATAATCTTTAAACGTGTTTCCTCGGAAACCACAAAATTTCGATCTTGGTTCAACACCCTAGAAACCGTGGTTATTGATACACCTGTTAATTGGGCAATCTCTTTTATCGTCGCCATCTTTTCACCTTCACCTACAATTATTCCTATATAGTTACATTTTACAACATTTTTAATAAAAAAGAAAGGTGATAAAAACATCCCTTTCATTAATAACTATGAAAGGGATGTTTCCAATTAATTTTTATGACTAATACGCCAAATTGTAAATTGTCGATATACTTCACCTGGTTGGTAAATGTTACGATCTTTGAACTCTTCAATGCTCGGAGAGTTTGGTACACCTTGAAGTTCAAGACAAAAACCTAAATATTGTTTGCCTTTAATACCATCATTTAAGACCATTGTTTCATCCATTTGACAACCAGCATAGAACACAACCACATCTTGGTCACTTAAAATGTCAAGAATTAAGTTGCTTTCAGGTGAAAAGACACTGGCAACATGGTTAATTTTATCTTGTTTATTCACAATAAATGGTAAGTCATATCCTTTACCATATATTAATTGTGGATGTTTTTCAAATATGTCTTGTCCTATTGGTTTAGGTGTGCGGAAGTCCATTGGTGTATCATCAACAGGAACTTTTCGTAATGGTAAAAGATTTTCTGCTAATTCAAGATAATAATCAGAATTTAAATAAAGAACATGATTAAGGATATCTTGGTTTTTATCAACATTTAAATTGTAGTATGCATGGTTAGTGAAGTTCATTAAAGTTAATTCATCACTAACAGCTTCATATATTAATTGTAATTCATTATTCACTAATTTATAGGTAATGGAAAATTTTACATTGCCAGGAAAACCACCTTCATTTGCGGGACTGTTATAAGTGAAAGTAATAGCATCATCTTGTACCTCAGCATCAAAGAATTTAAACATAAAACTATCTTTTCCGCCATGGAGTTGGAAATTATTGTTATTTGTCTTAGGAAGAGTTACTAAATTCCCATTAAGATAAAAGTCTTGAATTCTACCAGCGTGACGACCGATTATCGCATTCATCGAACCAGGATTCGTCTTATACGCTTCGAGATCGTTGTGGCTTAAAATAATGTTAATACCTGTTTGTAAATCGACTAATTTTGTAATTGCTGCTCCTAAATTAATAAAGGATGCTTCTAAGAATTCATTTCTTATTGTGTATTCTTTGATCATTTTCCTCACCTCATGTATATTTATAATATTTTGCCTTTATAAGCACGAAATACTAAATTATCAACTTGTATTGTAACATATTTTTCTTAAAAATATGCTATTACAAAGGTTTCATTTTTAAATAAAAAGAATTGATTTTCATTTTCATATATATAAATATATCACAATAAATAACTTACATATCAATAAACCAATAAAAAGAGGCTTAGCCTCTTTTATTAAACACAACTATCACGAAAAATAATATTTGTAGGTATCGTTACTTTTTTAGCAACTTGTCTGCCATTATTGAAACGTTCCATCAAAAGACTGACAGCAGATTCTCCCATTAGTTTTGTATTGATATTAACACTTGTTAATGAAGGTATAGTAAATTGGGATAAAGAAGTATTATTATAACTAATAATAGAAACAACATCAGGTACACGAATGTTATTCTCATTCAAAGCTTTTAAACAACCAATAGCCATTGAATCATTGGCAACAATATAACTATCTAGTAATTCATCATTTTTTATAATATTAGTCATTATGTCATAACCACTATCTGCAGTAAATTTTCCTAAATAAATATAGTTTTGATTAAAAGCATTCCGAAGAAACATTTCCTTCTTATATGCCACTAAACGTTCATCAAGGATTTCTTCTCCATCAAATGTATGTTCAACACCACAAATAAAGCCAATCTTTTTTATACCTTTATTAAATAAATAATCAATTATATCCTCCATTGCACCCGTTAAATCTGAAGTTACAGCATCAACAAAATAATGCTTAGTTAAATAATCGACTACCACTACATTACTAAACTTAGTGTATAATTTATCAATGAAATGTTGACTGAACTTACCTAAAGCGATTATGCCATCTGCCTTTAGATTATCTATTTCATCCATATTGTCTTTACTACAATGTATAATTTGTAGATTAAAATTATTGTTACGGCATTCGTTTTCTATTCCAATCCGAATCGATAAATAATAAGGATCATTTAATTCTTCTGTGACTGTGTACCAATAAACCAAACCAATCGTGCGTTGATTATGAACATTATTAGTTTTGGTACTACGATTAGCAGGTGTAACATAGTTTAATTTTTCTGCCATTTGTAGAATCTTTAGACGAGTATCTTCACTAACACTGAATGACTTATCTTGGTTTAGTACACGCGAAACTGTGGTTATTGATACTCCAGTCAATTTAGCGATTTCCTTAATGGTAGCCATAATTTTCTCCCCTCATATAAAACAATAATAAACAAAAGACAACAACTTCTATAGTATAATAATTTTACTATAATTTTTCATGAAAATAAAGAATATTTACCAATTTTATTAAATTATTTTACTATTATTTTATTATATAGTTTATAAATTAGTAAACTTCGTGATTTCACAGATTTACTTTAATTATTTTACTAAATTTCTACTGTTTAAATTATTCTAATAGGCATTTAACATAAGTTTTCTTTCTCTAGTTCATAACTTTGTTACATATAGTTATAAGGTTTACTTGTAAAAATTAATGTAAATCACAATTAAAAGAGTTTCTATCTTTTACTGTTCTACGATTAGTAGATTTTTTCATATCTTTAAGTTAATTATAATCAATGAAAGCGCATATAAAATGCATTATTTTATATAAAAAATGGATTATATTACTATTTTTTAATTAATTACAAATTTAATAATATTATTATATATTTGAATTTAATGAATATTAATTAAATTTAGTTTATCTTTTTTTGTTAAATTATTAGTTTTAATTATTGCTAAATTACAAACCTAACATAATAACTACTAGATTTCTTATATTAAAAAAACTATACTAATTAGTTGTCAATTAGTATCGAACATCACTAAAACAGTTTATTCATCTGTTAATAATTTATTTATAATTTTTATCTACAGATGTTACCAAAGAAATCAATAAATCACAAATTACCAGAAAAAAGAAAACCACTAGTTAATACTAGTGGTTTAATGCTTTCTAATCCATACCATCATCTCGCCAACACCGCGATTACCCCAAGTATGGTATGGTACAAATCTAAGTTCACAAGATTCTTCAGTTTGCATTAATGGACGATATAACATACCATCCCAACCAGTAAGCGTTAGGCGATAACCATTACCAATAATATAACCAATTCTACCATCTTGATGATAATGTAAAGGTTTAGTGATATCTAAACTTAATCCCGCTAAATTCTTACCGTTATCAACTTCTTCTAGACAATATACTAATGGTCCTCGCATGACGCATACTTTACCAGTGTTATATTTTACAAATGGATGGCTTTCCATAATTATGATCCCAAGGGCAAACTTAATACTAATCGTGTCTTGATCATTCCAAACTCTCGTCAACTTAACATACCCATCGACAAGATAATTACTATACTTAATTTCTTCACCATTTATCTTTATTATCGCTTGCTTTGCCCACTTAGGAATTCTTAGTGCTAATGTAAACTCCGCAGGGGTTGGTAGAGATAGTGTTATATGCATTTTACCGTCTTCTAAGTAACTACCTTGTTGAGTAATTTTTACATCAGTGTCTTTAATCTTATAAATTAAATCGCTACTGATATATTGATGCAAATAAATCTCTTTATCATTAGATGTATATATATAATTTCCTAACGATGTTAACAATCTTACTACATTTGGTGGACAACATGCACAACTAAACCAAGGTTGACGTTCTGGTTTAACATGATGTTTACGTGAATCTAATTTAGAACTAATTGGATCTACTTCAAGCGGATTAACGTAAAAGTAGCGTTTACCATCAGCTGAAATTGAACCTAAAACAATATTATATAAACATTTTTCAATGATATCCGCATACTCACTATTAGGAATAATTTGTTGAAGCCGCTGAGCAAAAAAGATTAAACCAATGGAAGCACAAGTTTCACAATACATTGTATCATTAGGTAAATCATAATCAAAAGAAAAAGATTCTCCATGTACATTTGAACCTACGCCACCTGTTATATACATTTGTTTCTTGGTCACATTATCCCATAGTGTTTGACATGCTTGTAAAAGTTTGTCATCATTAGTTAAGGCAGCAACATCAGCCATGCCTGTATACATGTACATAGCGCGTACAGCATGACCTACAGCAACTTGTTGATCATATATTGGTTGATGGGCTTGATTATATTTTAAGTCTGGTTTCCCACAAGGATGATTACCCCAATGCGTCATTTTATTACGAGTTGTTTCCCATTCAATCACGAAATAATTAGGCTCTTTACCTCTTTCTGTTATAAAGAAGCGCGCTAAGTTGAGATATTCTTCTCTTTGTGTCACATTATATAGTTTTACTAGTGCTAGTTCTATTTCTTGATGACCTGGATAACCTTTAATTTTACCTTCCTCTTCCCCAAACATCTTTACTAAGTGATCAGCCATCTTACAACAGACTTCTAAGATTTTGGGTTTACCTGTTGCTTCATAATAGGCGACACCAGCTTCTATCAAATGACCTGCCACATATAATTCATGGCATTCATAGAGATTCGTCCAGCGTTTATGGGGCTCTTTTATTTGAAAATACGTATCTAGATAGCCATCTGGCATTTGCGCTCTACTAATCAATTCTATAACTTCATCAGCAATTTTTTCTAAAGCTTCATTCTTATGCTTTTGCAAGTAAAAACCAACAGCTTCTAACCATTTCGCAACGTCACTATCTTGAAAAACAAAGCCATAGAAGTCACCAGTGGCATCACCTGCAGCGATACGCAAGTTTTGAATCGCATGACTCTTTTCAATACCTGGAACGCGGTCGTTTAATACTTCCCATTGATAAGGAAGAACTTCTTCTCCAACAAGTTTAAGAATGGGGTTCCAAAAGGCATCATCTATATTTACATGTTTATGATTAATATATTTTGAAGTATAAAGAGTTGACATAAATTCTTCACCCTTTCAAATTTAAATCTAAAAAATAAAGATAAGTATAAAACTTATCTTTATTTTTTTAATCAAATATCAAATATCTTGCCAGCGTGATTCACAATAATCTGGACAATCTTTATTTTTGTCATAAGCTCTGATTTTTACAAAACAACCGCATAATTGACAGGTTCCTGTTAAATCTAAATGCGGACATTTATAACACTTTTCTAAACGGCGTTGGTAGACATCGTAACTAGCGATGTCTACCCCACGCTTACGTAAATCATCAATTAAATCCAATAATTCTTCTTCAGTTATAGTAGTTTTTACATCACAAGATTTACATTTACGGTTGTGATCCATTATTTTAACGCAACAGTCACCACTGATTTAGCTGGTAAACTGATTACTAAACCATCGTTGGTTAATTTAGCGCCATCGAAGTTTTGTGGTGCAACGACATTCTTATTTTCAAAGGAGTTATAAGAGTTAATAGCTGGTGCTGTAAGAATTGTACCAGAAACTTCTTTATATTGATTACCACGTAATTCAACATTAACATCAATATCGTTATGAGGATCAAGATTGCATAATGAGATATGAAGAACGCCATCTTTTGTTGAAGCAGTAGCCACAACTTGAGGGATTTCTTCATTATCCATCTTATACTTAGGACTATCATAGTTAAGTTCGATGTAGTCAGCATCTTGATGCACTTTGAACATGTTGAAGACATGATATGTTGGTGTTAAGACCATTTCAGCACCTTCAGTTAAAATGACAGCTTGGAGCACGTTAACTGTTTGCGCGATGTTAGCCATTTGGACACGATCACAATGTTTATGGAAAATCGCAAAGTTAATAGCGGCGACTAATGCATCACGTAATGTATTTTGTTGATAGAGGAAGCCTGGGTTTGTACCGGGTTCAACATCATACCATGTACCCCATTCATCAACGATTAAGCCAACACGTTTAGCTGGATCGTATTTGTCCATAATAGTGCTGTGTTTAGTAATTAATTCATCCATGTACATGGTTTTCTTTAATGTGATGAAATATTCTTTTTCATCGAAAATCGTTGCTGAACCTTTATGATGCCAGTTATGAGGTATGGTGTAATAATGTAAACTTAAACCATTCATATGCCAATGAGCATTACGCATTAATACTTCAGTCCAATTGTAATCATCCGCATTTGGACCGCAAGCGATTCGATAAATACGATTATCACCATAATTTCTTATGTAAGTTTGATAACGGCGGTATTCATCAGCATAGTATTCAGGACGCATGTTACCACCGCAACCCCAAGATTCATTACCTACACCAATATACTTAACTTTCCAAGGATTTTCGCGACCATTAGCTCTACGCCAATTTGCCATTGGTGATTCGCCATCAAAGGTCATGTATTCAATCCATTCAGAAGCTTCTTGTACTGTACCACTACCAACGTTAACGCAAATATATGGTTCGCAACCTAATAATTCACATAAACGTAAGAATTCATGGGTACCAAAGTGGTTGTTTTCAACAACTCCACCCCAGTGGGTATTAATCATCTTTTTGCGGTTTTCTTTAGGACCAACACCATCTTTCCAATGATATTCATCCGCGAAACAACCACCAGGCCAACGTAAAACTGGAATATTAAGCTCTTTTAAAGCTTCTAAGACATCTTTACGAATACCATCAATGTTTGGAATGGGTGAATCTTCACCTACCCAAATGCCGCCATAAATACATCTTCCTAGATGTTCTGAGAAATGACCATAGATGTTACGATTAATCTTACCTTTTTTGATATCTGCATTGACTACAAGTTTCATAATCTTCCTCCTATTTAATTCCCTTAAGTTTCCAAATGACATCATTAATCATTAATTCTTGTTCAAATTTCGCAAGGTCGAGATTTTCATCGATTAAGACAAATTCAATATCAAGATACTTCGCAAATAAACGTAAATCTTCAACAGTTAATTGCGTTGTTAATACTGAGTGATGAGCGCCACCAGCATAAATCCATGCAGCAGTTGCATCTTTTAGATTAGGTAGTGGTTTCCATAAGACGCGTGCTACTGGTAATTTTGGCATGGCTTGAGGAATTGGTAATAATTCCACTTTATTAACAATCATGCGGAAACGGTCACCCATATCAACTAAGGTTACCATTAAACCAGGACCAGTTAATCCATTAAACACGAAACGAGCAGGATCTGCTTTACCTCCAATGCTTAATGGATGAACTTCAATTTTTACTTCGCCTTGTGCTAAGGTTGGGCAAATTTCTAACATATGGGCACCAAGAACACTTTCATTGTCTTTTTCTAGGTGATAGGTATAGTTTTCCATAAAGGCTGTTCCGCCAGGTAAGCCTTTACCCATTGATTTTAATACATAAGTTAATGCGGATAATTTCCAGTCACCTTCAGCACCAAAACCATAACCTTTTTCCATTAATCTTTGCGCTGCAAGACCTGGTAATTGTTCTAGTCCATGTAAATCCTCAAAAGTAGTTGTAAAGGCGTTAAAGCCACCATCAGTTAAGAATTTTTCAATCGCGATTTCTAAGCGTGCTTGATAACGGACAGAAGCGATATTATCGGTGTTAATTGTATATTTTTCTTTATACTCTTCCATCAATTTGTCAATTTCTTTTTCATCGACGCGTTTTACATATTCAACTAAATCGCCAACACCGTAACCATTTACGCTCCACCCTAACTTAATTTCAGCTTCAACCTTGTCGCCTTCAGTAACGGCAACATAACGCATATTATCGCCAAAACGAGCAACTTTAGTATTTTTAGAAGCATAGATGCTTGAAGCAACTCTAACCCATGCTTTGATTTCATTAATTACTTCTTCATCTTGCCAATGACCTACTACTACTTTACGTGGTAAACGTAAACGGGCATTAATAAAGCCATATTCAAGGTCACCATGAGCTGATTGATTGAGGTTCATAAAGTCCATATCAATCTTATCCCAAGGTAAGGCTTTATTATATTGTGTATTTAAATGTAATTGTGGTTTGTTAAGTTTAGTTAAACCGTTAATCCACATTTTGGCAGGACTAAAGGTATGCATCCATGTAATAACACCGATACAATTATCGTCAGCATTTACTTCCCGGCATACTTCGGTAATTTCATTTGGTGTAGAAACAACACCTTTGAAAATGATATCACATAAACCTTCCATATGTTGATTGATGTATTCAGCGATTACTCTACTGTTAATCGCAACTTGTTTTAGAGCCTCTTCTCCGTATAAATGTTGACTACCAGTGATAAACCATACAGTTTTTTTCATAACTAATTCACTCCTTCCCTGAATTGTTTTGTCCATAGTAAGCATTTTTGCCATGTTTACGATAGTAATGTTTGTCTAATAAATATTGATCTAAGGTAGCAACCTGAGGATTTAGCAACTCAGTGAAGAGGGCCATCTTTGCCACTTCTTCTAAAACAACGGCATGATAAACCGCATCATGAGCGGTTTTACCATATGTAAATGGTCCATGATTTTTTACTAAAACTCCTGGTACTGCCAAAGGATCAATATTATTAAGTTTTAATGTTTCCACGATAACTTTTCCCGTGTTTAATTCATAATCGGTATTAATTTCAGTCTCAGTTAGAGCTCTAGTTAGTGGCACGGGACCGTAGAAATAATCAGCATGAGTCGTACCATATGGTAGCACACTCCGACCAGCTTGCGCAAAAATCGTCGCATAGGTACTATGAGTATGCACGATTCCCCCAATTTCTGGGAAGTTACGATAAATCTCTAAATGGGTCGCAGTGTCGCTTGAAGGGCGAAGATGCCCTTCTACGACTTTTCCATCTAAACTAACAACAACCATATCATTAGGCGTTAATCTATCGTAATCAACACCGCTTGGCTTAATGACAACTAAGCCTGTTTCCTGGTCAATACCACTAGCATTTCCCCATGTAAAGATAATTAAATTGTGTTTAACTAAGTCCATATTAGCCCGATAGACTTGTTCTTTTAACGCTTCTAACATGTATTATTCACCTTGCTTGATTTTCTTTAAGCGTTTCATAACATCATTTAATCCACGACCGAAATAGTCATGTAAAATCTTATATTCCGCAAATAATTTATCATAAACCTTAACATTTTCTGGAATAGGACGATAAACAACATCTTTAATCTTACCTAACTTCTTCGCGATGTCATAAATGTCTTCATAACCACTCTTTTCTTTTCCTGCCGCTACAGCACCAAACATGGCAGCACCAAGAGCTGGTGTTTGAGGAGAATCACTAATGCGAATTTCCATATTAGTAACATCGCTATAGATTTGCATGATTAAACTATTTTTCTCCGCAATTCCACCACAAGCATAGAGTTCCTTAACTGGTACTCCACTTTCCCGGAATGTTTCAACAATCATGCGCGTACCAAAAGCAGTTGCTTCGATTAAAGCTCGATATATTTCTTCTGGTTTCGTTAATAATGTGCATCCAATTAATAAACCTGTTAAGTCAGCATCAACCAAGACACTTCGATTACCATTCCACCAGTCAAGGGCTAGTAAACCACTTTGTCCTGGTTTTAATCCACGTGCCTTTTCTGTTAGATATTGATGAATGTCAAGACCAAGTTTTTTCGCTTCATCGAAATATTCTTGTGGTACACAGTTATTTACGAACCAATAGAAGTGGTCTCCAACACAACTTTGACCAGCCTCATAACCTAAATAACCAGGTAAGATACCATCTTCAACAACACCACACATACCAGGAACCATTTTTTCTTCCTCGCCTAGTAACATATGGCATGTACTAGTTCCCATAATCATTAACATTTTACCAGGTTCAGTAATTCCTACAGCTGGGACAGAAACATGGGCATCAACATTACCTACTGCCACAGCTGTACCTACGTTTAAGCCTGTTAACTTGGCACCGAACTCATTAATCTCGCCTGCTTTGGAGCCGATTGGTAAAATATTGCGAGAGAATTTTTCATCAATGACATGTTCTAACTTAGGATTAAGAGCTTTAAAGAATTCATTGGAAGGGAATCCTTCACGTTTACTCCAAATTGCTTTATAGCCTGCAGTACAACTGTTACGTGTTTCATTTCCCGTAAGCATCATCACTACCCAGTCAGTAGCTTCGATGAAACGGTCCATTTCATTATAGATTTCTTCATCTTCTTCAAGAATTTGCCAAATCTTCGCAATTGCCCATTCGCTACTAATCTTACCGCCATAACGTTGGAGGAAAGATTCGTTGCGCTCCATCGCAATTTCATTTAATTTATTGGCATAGGCTTGGGCAGCATGATGTTTCCATAATTTAACATAAGCATGGGGACGACTCTTATACTTCTCTACCATACATAGAGGGGTCCCATCTTTGTAGATCGGTAAAATTGTGCAAGCGGTGAAATCAATACCTAAGCCTACAACATCATCTGGGCTTACATTAGCTTTCCTAAGAACATCTGGAATGGTTGTTTGTAAGACTTCAAGATAATCTTGTGGATGTTGTAAAGCCCAGTCGGGACCAAGTTTGGTCCCGTCTGGTAACTCATTATCCATTACGCCATGCGTATAATTCTTAACAGATGTAGCAACTTCTTGACCAGTTTCAAGATTTAATAACACTGCACGACCGCTGAGGGTACCGTAATCAATGCCGATAGAATACTTAGCCATGCATTGCACCTCCTAAACTACTTAACAATACCTTTGAGAATGAATTCAAAATTATAGTTCTTTTCTGAATGTAAGATGAATTCAGGATGAATCGGTGCGCCCCAAGAATCATCGCCACCAACACCCATTTGAGCGAGATTAATATAAACTACAGTTTTACTCTTTTCAGGTAATTCGTGATGATGCATTGCGCTTTCTAATTCTTGAGGTGTATAAGGAATAACATTGACTTCTAACTCAGGTAAACCTTTTACTTTTAAGCCAACATTATTGTTATCGGTTACTTCTAACCAGCGTACACCAACTTTATTACCACTTTCTTGAGGTTTGAGGTATGGTTGTAATTGATCTTTTACTAATCCTTTGTATATACCAATCTTGGCACCTAATTGGCGATCACAATATGTTTCATGTGGACCTTTACCATACCATGTTAGATTTTCCATTGAATTATCTAATTCCGCAATGAAACCAATCGCAGGAATTTCTGGCAAGAATGCTGCTGGATGTAAATGATATGATACTTTAATAGTTCCACATGGTTGAACAGTATATTGTACTTTGACAAATGATTTTGTCTTTTCCAGTAAATGATTAGTATCGACAATTACGTTATTAGTTAGTTTCGTAACCTTAATACTTGTACAACGGCTTGTTTCATCACGCCAAATACCTAATCGTTGAGGCATTCGATTACCACGGTCATTATCTGTAGCTGCTCTCCAGAAATTGAAGCGGAGCGGCTTGGATATGATTTCATGACCGTTGATAACATATTTGGCAATCATTCCACTAGCTTTATCAAAAAGCACCGTGAAATCATCATTTTTAATCTTAACATAATCATTATCTTCATCGCAATAAATATTACTTCCTGTACATTCTTTTAACTCAAATAATACAGGATTATCATTAGGTAAAACAAATTGACTGAATGCTATTTCAAAGCCTTTAGGCGCATATTTTGAATCTTCACTTAAATGAGCGCTAATCGTAAGAATGTACTCGCGATCATCTTTTGGTAATTCATAGTCTAATGTAAAGATTTCGGAGGTAATCGTAAAGTCTTTTTCTGCTATTACTTCACCATTAGCGGTTAAAGTGTAACGATAAGTAAAGGCACTTATAGGAGTAAATAAATGTTTATTGATAATCTTAAATTCTTTCTTAGCGTAATCGACGACTTCAAACTCAATGTTTTGGTAACATTTTTTCACTTCAAAAATTTTGGGGGAAAGGGTACGATCAGCGAAAACAATACCATTACCACAGAAGTTTCCGTCGTGAGGGTCTTCACCAAAATCTCCACCATAAGCAAGGAAGGAACCTTTATCAGTTACTTTCAAGAGGGCTTGGTCAACATAATCCCAAATAAAGCCACCTTGGAGTTTTGGATACTTATCAAATAATTGTGTATATTTGTAGAAGTTACCTAAGGAGTTACCCATCGCATGGGAGTATTCACAGAGAATATAAGGTTTTCCTTCATTGCGTTCACCATAGCGTTTAACTTCATCTGGTTTAGCATACATATGGGAACGAATATCAGTACAACTGTCATACTTAGGCCAATGAACCGTACTTTCATAATGAATAACACGTGTAGGATCAAGAGATTTAATAAAATCATGCATCTTGACGAAGTTTGATCCACTAAATGCTTCATTACCTAATGACCAAATTACAATAGATGGATGGTTTTTATCACGCATTACCATTGAATTTGCACGATCTAATACGGCATTAGTCCATTCAGGTTTATTACCAGGAATTGCAGTGTATTCTCTTGTTAAATGATTTACCCAGGTTGCATGGGTTTCTAAGTTAACTTCATCAATTAAGTAGATTCCATATTCATCACATAAATCATACCATTTTGGATTATTAGGATAATGTGAGGTTCTTACTGCATTGATATTATGTTGTTTCAAGATAATGATATCTTTCAGCATTTCCTCTTCAGTGATAGCCCGTCCTTTATCATGACTAAACTCATGACGGTTAACACCTTTGAAGACAATGCGTTTACCATTGAGCAACATAATCTCATCTTTAATTTCAAATTTACGGAAACCAAAGCGTTGGGAAATACATTCAATTACATTTCCATTTTGGTCTTTTAAAACCATTAAGCATAAGTAGAGGTTAGGACTTTCAGCGCTCCATTTTAATGGATTATTTACTGTTTCCGCAAATTGAACTTCAATAGAAGCATCTTTTAAAGTAATAGGAAGTACTTTTGTAAAGATTTCTTGATGATCGAGAGTTAAACATTTAACTTCTAATTGAAGGGATAATTCACTAAGTTCTCCTTCATTTTCTACTTCTACTTTTAAGTTAAATAAACCGTCTTGATAATTATTGATTAAATCACCAATGATAAAGTAATCACGAATATGTACATTAGGATGTGTATAGAGAAAGACATCACGGAAAATACCACTTAGACGCCAGAAGTCTTGGTCTTCTAACCAACTAGCATCGGACCAACGATAGACTTCTACAGCGAGTTTATTTTCACCAGGTACTAAATAAGCTGTAATATCAAACTCTGCTGGTGTAAAAGTATCTTCGCTGTAACCAACTAAATCACCATTGACCCATACATAGAAAGCAGATTCTACACCTTGGAAACTAATTTTAACTGGTTGATTTTGCCAAGAAGCAGGTACTGTAAAATGTGTTACATATTGACCAACGGGGTTGTAATTAGTTGGCGCAAACGGAGGTTCAATTTTATCATGTTTAATCCATGGATAATTAACATTAGAATATTGAGGATAGTCATAACCTTGTAATTGCCAGTGGGCAGGAACTTTAATATCATCCCAACTTGAACAATCGTAATCAAGACGATAAAAATCTTTGATACGACTATCTGGATTGGGTGAGAAATGGAATTTCCATGTTCCATTTAGACATTTAACCCATTCAGTTGTTCCTCTGGCAAGACAAGCTTCAACTGTTGGATAGGATTGGAAACTGCTGCGTGCTTTTAAGCGATTTACTTGAAAGATTTCTGGATTGTTGTTCCATTCTGGATAACCGTTGCTGGGTTGTTGATAAACTAATTTTTTCTTCATACTTTAACCTCCTACTTAGTAGTTAATCTTAATAAACAAACGCCATGAGGATTAATTGTACGTTTAACAACATCATTTATAATTCCTTGTTCTTTTGTCCAAATATCTAAATAATGACAAGTGTTAGGTAAATAAATTTTATGAAGTGGAAATGTTATTTCCCTCACTTCATCACTAATATTGAACAAGGCTAAATAACGATCACCGTTAAGATGGGTGCTTGTCCACACTACTTCATGTGGTGTTCTTAATACCTGATGGCTTGAGTGTGTATTCTTAAGCATTTCAATAAGATCTTTATTAGTAAGTAGTGATAGTGTAAATTCATCATTATCGTTTAACTCACAACCAACCATAAGTGGTGATCTAAAAATACACCATAATGATAGCATTGTTAATTGCTCATCTTTAGTAAAGTTAGTATACCGGTCGCCACCATTATCATAATTTCTAATTCCGATATGACCAATCGGCAACATATCGCAATCAGGATAATGACCTGGTTGGACATAAGAACTCCATTTATGACATTGCTCAAACATATTTAGTAATGCTGGCCAATGATCCCAAAAATCATCAGTCATGCGCCACATATTCGCATTTTCTAGGAATACATGCGCTTTTTCTAGTGGCGCAGGACCAGGTGATAAACTAAGAACAATATCACGTCCACATTGCTCAATAGCTTTACGAATCATTTTGATTTCCGCTTCGTGGAAGTAATATAGGCGACTTGCAGCGATATCATCAACTTTGACAAAATCTACTCCCCAACTTGCATATAAATCAAAGAGGGAGTTGTAGTAAATTTGTGAGCCAGGATGATTGGGATCTACGCCATACATATCCGTATTCCACGGACAAATGGAGTTAGGATGAGCAATGTCACGTGCTGTATAATCTGTACCTAAAATTTTGGTGTTCATATGTACAGCCTGACGTGGTATACCGCGCATAATGTGAATACCAAATTTCAAACCTAAACTATGGACGAAATCAGCAAGTTCTTTAAAGCCTTTCCCATCTTTGGCAGAAGGAAAACGATTTACAGCTGGCATTAAGCGTGAGTATTCATCCATTTCTAATCGAGCAAACTTATGATACCAGGAAGAGTTTGCGGTTGGTTCATACCATTGAATATCTACAACGACATATTCCCAACCATAATCTTTTAAATGTTTTGCCATGTATAGAGCGTTTTGTTTTACTTCTTCTTCAGTTACACTGGCACCGTAACAATCCCAACTATTCCACCCCATGGGTGGAGTACGCAATTCTATCATTGCTTCACCTCTAGTTAAATACTACTTTCACTTGATAGAAGTTGAGTTTTACTAGTTCTGTTTGTTCTTCTGTTTCAATACCTTCAATTAAAAGTGTAAGGATATTATCTTTATTACTGAATGATTTTGGCAGATAAATCATATGTGCATTACCGCCCGTCATTCTTGGACCATTCTTCGCATTAATCCATAAACGGCTTACAACTTGGTCATTATAAATTGCGGTAATTTTTAGATTGTTACCTTCAGGGATACAATATGCTTCTTTACCATATAAATCATTTAGATTAATTTTGAGTACCATTTGTTTGCCAGCTGGCACAACTACTGGTAAATTATCTAGATTACCTTGAACATTCTTTGTTAATTCAATGATATCTTTTTCCTTAACCATACTAATTCCTTGCATAGTTGCCGGTCTGCCTTGGTATAATTTAACATTTTCTAATTTAAGGTCTTCTTTGCTTTCAAGTTCAATTATATTATTACCAGAACGTACAAACTTGGTTATGTTGGCAATGTTATGCAAGTGATTTAAATATTCTACTTCTTGACCATTAACGGTAAGTTTAGTCCAATGTTCACTTTGGTTACCAAAGAAGTAATTAGCATTTTCTACTACTTCTAAATTAATGTTAATATATGCTTTTTGATTATTTACAAATTCAAATCCTAATTCTTTTATATCATAAATAATAGTAACACCTGTTAATCCTTTTAAAGCATTCATGTGTAATGATGGTAAAGCACGGTCATGGAAGTTGGTATGACCCCAAATTTCCGTTTTAACTATAAGTTCATTATTATCTTTTGCGTTACCATCATTTATAGGAATGTATAGATTATTGTTGAAGGTAACATAAGTGCCAAGGAAGTTTGAATTTAAGTAAACACTAGTTACATCGGATGTTTCTTGAATCATTATACCTTTTACATCTTTATTAGTTTGGAATTGGAAATGGTAATTACCAAAGCCACGTAATTGTCCATATTCTTCTAAATGTTTTACTTCATCAGTTTCTAATAGATTAGTCTTTACAAAATCAGAAATTGCAAGTTCACCAACTTGTGGTTCAACATTTACAGAAACGGCTTCAGCTCTATTAACAATGTCTAGTTCTTTATCATAAAGGGCTGCTTCTTTTCGATTAAATGCTTTGATTTCAAGTGTTTTTCCATTAACTAGAGTAATTGTGCATGTTTCACCAGGTTTTAAATCGATGATTAAACGCTTAGCAACCCATTCGTGTGAACCATTTACGGTTTGAACATCATCCGCAAATTCGAGTTGGATTTCTCCTACTTCATTTGTATAACCGATTAATTGAATTAAATTATCTTTAACTTTGACATTAGCTACTTCTAAGGAAGTAAAATGGATTGTTCCATCTAAATTCATAAATTGCATCGGAACTTGATATAAGAGAATAGGTGCTTCAAGATGGAAAAGCGAAATATCCGTATTCTTTGGATAAACTTCTTCATCAATACTAATTTTAACTTTGATATTTTCTCTTTGATAATTAGTTACGGTTGTTAGATACCCACCAGAAGCAAGTTCTAACATATAAGGATAACCTTCTTGATCAGCTTTACCAATAAACTTAACTTGTTTATTTACTACCTTAGCTTTTCCTAAAGAGTCGCCTAATAACTTAATTAAATTACCTAATAGCACAGCTTCATAAAATTCAGGGCTTACTTCTCCTTGTCCATTGATAAAGCCACCAAAGTTATAGTCACTAGCGAGGAAAGTTAATGGTCTACCCCAGTTGTTGATCGCATTAGTATAACCGAAGCAACTACCACCAACTTGATTAAATGGACCTAACAATTTAGCACCATTTAACATCAAACGACGTAATTGATGATGACCACGACCAGTTTCAGTTACTAATAAAGGATAGTTACGATCATATAAATAATTGTACCAATAGTAAGTAGTTTCTTCATATTTAGGATTATCGTAATTTGGATAGATGTTCATAGTTGGAACAACATCTTCAGCATATCCTGTTGCTCCTTCTACTCCAAAGTTCCCTACGCAAGCAATAATTGGTACGGTAATACCATAACCACGAGCCATGTCACGCAAAGCACTAATATAACCTTTAGGGTCACGACATAAATAATAGAAATCTAATTCATTTTCAACTTGTACCGCAATTACAGTGCCTTCATTATCAACTTGATATTGTGCGATAATAGGGATAATCCGTTTATACCATTCATCTACATATTTCAAATAACCTGGTTCATTATCTCTAATTGTTATATCTTTCGTGTATAGGTAAGCTGGTAAGCCACCACCATCCCACTCACCGCAGATATATGGACCTGGACGGGCGATTACCCAAAATTGATATTTTTTCGCAAGTTCTAGGAATCGAACAACATCTTTTTCGCCGGTAAAATCCCATTTACCTTCTTCAGTTTCATGGAAGTTCCATGGAAAGTAAACATCTAGGCAATTATATCCTGCCATCTTAAGTTTAATTAAACGATCCTCCCACATGTCACTAGGAATGCGGAAATAAAAGAGTGAGCTGCATAATAGAACTGTTGATTGACCATTAATGATTACACCGTTTTTGTTCATTAATACTTTACTCATAATTTCTTTCCTTTCTCTACCTTCATTTATATCATCAACACACTAGTTATCTTCTTTTTCTGTATTTTGACTTTTAAACTCATTATCTATTAAATTTAATAAAGCCATACGATTAGCAATAGATTCTGTATGTGATAATGGTAATTGTTTTATTCGACCTGTATAATCTTCCATTATATTTTGATCATGTAAATTTGTTAATGCAAGGAATGTTAATCTAAGGAGTTCTAGATTTTCCGATAAATTATTAATATCGGACAAAACAAGTTTTGCTTCATTATAATTATTCGTATAGTAATGAACTATGCCATTTAGTAATTTTAGTCCATCATTATCAATTGTTAAACAATAAGGAATATTCTCTAAGTAAATATCATACTTTTCATTAAAAAACAGTGCTATTTGATATAACACCATTGCTTCAGGATCATTGTAACGATTAGTATAATGTAGTAAAGAGTCATATGCTTTTTTATAGTTAGTTCTAAGAATAAAATTTTGGGCATCATTATAACAAAACACTTTTTGTAAATGTACTTTTTTATAACGCTTAGCGAAGATATTTAAATCACTATTTAAATACCAAACAATAAAAAGTAAAAATACAATAAAAGCAACTAATAAATTATATTGATAATAGAAAGCAATTGCGAGTATAAATGCTGCAAAAATAACTAAACTAAATACTTTATTAGGTTGTGGGCGGGATTTATATAGATAATCATAGAAAGGATTACCTTCTTTTTTGGTTAGTTCTGCTTCTATTATCGCTAACACTGTATCGTGCATAGTAACCTCCTGTTTTTATAAATAAGGAAAACTTACGGAAGTTCTAGTAAAAACGGTCACCTAAAGTTAGGTGACCGTTTCCTACTAGAATTATTATTCTTCAGGAAGTACGATCTCAATTGTTAAATCAAATGATGTTTCATTTCCTGCATAATCTATAACAGTTAGAACTACTGTATATTGACCTGGTGTAGTAACGTCTACTGATTCGATATTAGCTTGTAATCTGCCAGCAAGATCAAATGTTAAATCTTTGCCTTCATTATCTTTTAGTACGTTTCCATCTGCATCTACGATCTTATCATATACATTTACATAGTCGGTCCAGTTAACAACACCTAAGTTATAGTCAAGTTTAAATTTAATTGGAGTTGTTACATCAGACTTGAGTTCGATAATTGGTGCGTCTTCATCTGATTCTTCATAGAAGATTACTGTAAATTCGTAAGTCTTTTCATTACCTTTATTGTCAACAGCCTTAGCCTTTAACTTACTATTGTTGTTAGGTTTGCTGTTATCAATTGCATTGAAGTCAAATTCAACATCAGCAATTGAGAATCCTTTATCTTGACCAATATCGTATGCTTCGAGGTATTCTGCAAAGTCAACATCTGATTGTAAGTTAGTACCCACTTTGAATACTAATTCCTTACCATCTTTAACTTTTACAACTGGTGGTTGGTTGTCAACGATTTCGCTACCTTGGAGAACTTGTCTCATTTCGTTAAGTATTTGTTCGTATTTAGCTTTATTAGCTGCAATAGTTGTACGAGCATCTAGTTTTTGAGCAACAATCTTAGCAAAGACTTCGTCAACACTACCAATGTTCATCATTTCGCGAGCATCGAAGTCCATTGCATTTACCCAGTCATTGTATGCTTTCTTGAGAGATTCGCCATAAACTTCATGAGTAATAGAGAAGTATTTTGCAGCTGTAGCAGCATTTTCAGATTCAATGTATTTCATTGTGTTTTCATGTCCTAAGTTTTTGAAAGTTTCAGACATGTACATTACCCATGCTTTAATAGCTAATTCAACTTTGTCTTTTGGAACTCCCTTTGGAATTGCGAAGGAGTTACCACCAGTGTATACAGTATGGTAATTGTATAATTCAGGATTTTGTTTTACTTGTGGTCCTTTAGGCCATGGAACGATACCTAATTCTTCTCCACGTTCTTTTAACGCATCAACAGCTGAACCGATTAACCAACCAGCAGCTGATGTGAATACAGCTTCACCACGGTTGAAGTTGTATGTGTTCCATAACCAACCTGGTGTAAAGCCATCGTCGTAAGTTTCTGTCCACATAATACCGCTATTGTATAAATCTTGAACAAATTCGATAGCTGCGATGAAGCCTTCACTGTCAATTCCTAAAGTACCATCCTTGCGAACAACATATTCACCGTTAGAAGCAGCTAAACTGTTAATAGCAAAACGATAATCTTCTTCATATGCATGAATAAGTCTTCCACGGTCTGGATTTGTACGACCTTTGTCAGTATAGCAAGCTTTGATTAGGCTGAGATAATCCTTGAAAGTAGCCCAATCCCAACGATCTTCAGCCCATAATTGTGCTGGAATAATAACGTTACCATCATCATCTGAATATTTTGCTACTAGTTCATCACAATTTTGTAACATAGTAATGTTGTAAACTAATGGCCAATATTCAAAGCCAGCATTTGGTTGGAAAGAGAACCCCATTGTCTTGCCAAACATATCCATTGAACCTAACATCCAGAATGCTTCGTCACCAAATAAATGACGGAATTCAGTGATGTCTTGGAATACGTTTTGGCCGATTACTGTACCTTGTGAACCGCCCCACATTCCAACGATTTCAGCAATTGGGTCGTTAGCTAAAACTGATTGTAGCACTTCTTGGAATACGTCTTGATATTGCACGAATTGAATCTCAACATTTAATTGTTCTTTTACTGTTTCAAGTGCTTGAAGTCTAGCTTCCCGGAGTGCTATTGGCATTGCATCAGGATATTCACCTGTAGCTGGATCTCTGTAAGTTGGGTCGTCACCAGCTTGCCACCAAATAGCTACTCTAATAACTGTTGGTTGAGAAGGTGTAGGTCTAGTAGTTGTTGTTTGCTGTTGACCTGTTGTTGTAGTAGATTGTTGTGGTTGTGTTGTAGTTGTATCTGGTCCTTTTGTAGTTGTTGTTTTTTGACCTTTTTTACAGCCCGCTAATACTAATATTAACGTTAGCGTTAATAATACAAGAACCAATTTACGTAGTTTCACACTTAAACCTCCCTTATTTTTTTATTATTTATCAATTAAATGAGATTTATTCCCATTTAATTTACAAATTGGTGTGAAATTATCAGCAATGTTAGCGGATACATTACTAATTTAATTATAGTATATCAAATTTTACTGAAATTTCAACTAGCCATAAGTAAAATTCTTTATATTTGTAACTAGTATGTATGTCAATTAATTACATTAATATGCAAATTTCTTTATATAATTGACATTTATTGATTTTATTATCAAAAAATATTTAGTAAATTATCCAACAATTCCTGCAGCTTCAAAGTTTTCAACGAAGCGTTTTTGAATAATAAAGTATAGTACTAATAGTGGTGCTAAGAAAATTAGTAAAGCTGCTTGCTTAACAGCATCGAAGGAGAATGTTGTAAATGTCATTACATCAAAACGATACCAAGCTAAACTCTTGACGAAGTCAAATTGATTTTCTTGGAATGTTCTGTTTAGGACAATACTTAGATATGGGCCTTTAGGATGGAAATAATATGTATAGTAAGTATCTCCATAGTTCCATACAAAGGCAAATACCAATACTGTTAGAATAGCAGGAATCGCATTAGGTAACATAACCCGGAAATATGTTCTATAGAAACCACATCCGTCAATTACCGCTGCTTCTTCTAACTCGTGTGGAATACTTACGAAGAATTGTCTAAAGATGAAGATAAAGAGACTTTGCTTAACACCAAACCCGAATATAGCGAGTAAATATAGTGTTATTGGCTTGTTAATTAAATCGAGTTTATCTCCAGTAATTGCTTTAAATATACCAAAGATATCAAAATCTTTAAACCGTAAATATTGAGAAATAAGAGTTGCTTGTGGAGGAACGATGAAAGTTAAGATAACAATCGCAAAGATAATACCTTTACCTTTGAAATTAACTCTTGCTAGAGAGTAACCAGCCATCGCACTCACGAAGGTTTGAATTAGGGCAATTACTAAAGCGTATAACAATGATTTTAGAATTATTAGTTTATCAATGCTTGTTAATAAATAATATGCAATTTGGAATGATTTGACAGACGGGTACTGTGGTATCCATACAGCATTTGGTCTACCAATTTCGTTTAAGCGGTTAAAAACAAGTGGGAATAGTTTTAGGAAGGGATAAAGGATAACGAAAGAGAGACCAATTACTAAACCCATGAAGAAAATATTAGTTAGCGTTTTAGAAATCTTTCGACGAACATTGTAAAGTCTAATATTACGATATGCTAAACTTTCTTTCTCTTTACGTAAACGATGGATATTTTCATTAAATTCATTCATCATCGTTTCATCACCTTCCATTGCGCTAGCAACCAAATTACCCCAACGATTAAGAGAACAAAGACGAGGTAACATACAGATAACGCTGCGCCAATACCAATTTTATTTTTAATAAATGTAAATGTATAGATTTCATTTGTTAATGATGATGCTAAGAACATGTCAACAACAGTGTAGATAGCTACGAATACCATAAGCGGTGCAATGAGTGGTAACGTAATCTTCCAGAATGTTTCGTATTGATTAGCACCTTCAATATCTGCTACTTCATAAAGTGAAGGGTTAATAGATTGTAAACCAGCTAAGTAAATGAGAATTTGCACCCCACTTTGAGCCATGATTGTGAAGATACGTGATACTGATGATGCAAGGAAGGTTACCATACCTTGCCCTAACCCTGCATTTAAAAACACGTTCTGTAACATATCACTTGAGAAAACTGTTACACCACTAGTCCGTGCATCAATGTAACTAGAACCTTGAGACATTGTCATAAGGTTAACAACGATATTTAACCCTAAGACAATTGGTAAGAAGAAGATTACGCGGACTATTCCTTGACCTTTAAACTTACGATTTAGTAAGATTGCTGCGAATAAACTAAAGATAACAATTAATGGTGTATTTATGATAATATTTCTAAACTCTTCATAAAACATCCGATATATTTGGGTTTGATTATCGCTGGCTAGTTCAACAAAGAACAAGTCATAGTAGTTTTTAAAACCATTCCAAGTTAAACTACGTCCACCCTCATCAGCAACACCGACAATGTTAAGACTAAAGACAATTGTCGTAATAATAGGGATAAGGAAGAATAAGAGGAAACCAATGAGGAAGGGCAAGAGGAAGATTATTCCGTTAATTTTTTTCTGTTGCTCATATGTTAATCTAATCTTTTTCAATTTTTCATTCCTCCTCTATGATATAACTTAGCCCAGCGATAATAAATTCATCGTTAATAGTGACATCGTATAGATTATAGTTCACAATTACTGATACACCTGAACTATAGGTTGTTTTGAAGACATTATGTGCAAGCATTTCATGATTAACGATTTCATTTGTACCAATGATATTGAATGCTTCATCTAATTCTTGATAATTATTCTTGATATCTTCAATCCAAGTAGAATATTTTGTTGAATTGTAATAATTAAACTCTGTATCTTTTAATAAAGTGGAATCTTTATAACTTAAAGTATACTTCATATGTGAACCAAGTTCTAAAGCCTGTAAGAGATAGTAGCGACTATTATGATAAGTATTAAAGTTGACGTCATTAGTTGTATATTCAACTAAGCCATTAAGAACTAATTGTTTGAAAGGAATGCTTGTAGTAAAGAAATAGTAGTTACTACTTTCACGGGATAAATCAGTAATGTAATCTGCATATTGATAATTTTCAGCATAAGGATCTCTTAAGATGAGATTGTAATCTGTTAATTTTTGCAGATTTTCTTGCTCAATCATTTTTGCTGCTAATGGTGTGATGACATTCTTTTCATTATAATCAACTAAGTAAGTGCTACCTAAATCATATAAACTAATACTATTAAAGTATTTATTACTCTTCATAAACTTGTTAACTACATCGGTTAAATAAGCTGGGCTTAAAATATGGTAAGGTTGGGTTTCAAAATTAAATTGCCCTGTCGCTAGATTAAACTTATATAACGTTAATTTAGAAGTATCTAATGGTTCAATAGCCATCTTTTTCTTAAAATCATTATCTTTTCCATATACTTTGAGTAGGTTTACATTCACAAACAATTCATCATTTTGACTTGCTACATATTCTTGCAGTTTGACAAAGTCACGATAACCGCCATTTTCTTTGACAAACTTTATCTTTGATGGCAGAGATTGATTAATTCCATTATTAATAGCTCCTAAATAGTTAACTACCTTGTCTACTCCTTCTAATTCTTCAAGTATTTTAATAGACTCGGTAAATGTAGTCATGGAAAGATCATCTATATAAGGAATTCCCGCAAAATAATTTTTAACAGTAACATTACCAATTAAGTCAATGAACATTTTGGGTTTGTAATTATGGTTGCGTTCTAGGTTGTATTTTTCAATTAAGTAATTTTGATAAACTTTAACTAAATCAAAGTAAGTAATTTCGCTTTCTTTCGTTAGTAGTTTATAACGTAACTTAATATTATAATCATATTTTTGCGATACCATTAAGTGTGAAGTGGTATCAGAAGCATAATATCCATATAGTAATACGTAAGATTTTTGTAATAAAGCAAAATCAGCATAAACTTGGTTAATTGTTTTAACACTAGTACGATTGGCAACTGCTGCTTTGAGAGTTGCTAATTCAGCGCCATTTTCGATAATTGTAAAGAAACCATACCAGTTTTCATCGTTAGGTTTAGAGTTGTACAAACCGAATACTGGCATGTACATTTCTTCAGTATAATAATCACCTAACAAGTAATACTTATCATAGGCATCATTATTATACATAATTTTACTAAAACTAGCATAATCTGGATTGTAACTGTTTAATTGAACTAAAGCACCAGGGCCATCAGGAATAAACAAGTAGCCAGGGTTATCGCGATTAGTTTTCTCAACAGTTACATTGCCAAAATATGGGAAAACACTAATATTTTGAACTTGGTCAACATCATTGTTGCTTACTGCATAACCTGTAGGAACATTTACTAGTAAATCATCGCCATCCAATGTTACTTCAAGTATTACAGTATAAATAGTGTTAACGGTAAACTCCGTTTTTTCATCAAACATTGAGTTATCGTGGATGAGATCTTCAGCAGTATACCCAATGAGATTGATAATTTTAACTATTAATTGTGCAGACGACGTAATTGGTTGCGAAGCAGCACTATAAATATAGGCTTGCAAGTTATTATTCTTCGAATAAAAACTGTTCCAAAGCAATAAGAAGTTTTCATACTCAATTGGTGTAATTAAGCCTTCTTCGTAGATTTCGTCGAGTGGCTTTTGAATTTTTTCTTCAAAACGTTCATAGCTTATCTTCTTTGGTATGTATTCGAAAATTCTAATGGTTTTATCTTGCATGCGATAAGTTATTTGTACACCATTATTAATAGTATAAATATCATAATCACCATTTTTTACACTATAGGTGTAGCCATTCATCGTACCCGTAGTACCATCATCACGTAAATATGTGATTTCAAAGTTGGCAAGATACTTTTCTTGTGTTTGACTTACCCTGGCTGGATTATCAATAGTACCTAATCCAATGGATTCCCACCGATAGCCAGTTTTTTTATCGATAACAATGATGTTGGTATTTGTAGTATCAATATATAATTCTTTTGTATAATTTTCTGCAACCTTAACTACACCAGCATCATTAGGTATTTGTTCAATAACTTCGCTTATGGTACTTTTAGGAGATTGAACATTTCGAACTGGATGATATTTAATTGAAAAGAGATAATTAATTCCAATAAATACTAATACAATCGCAATAATACCTAATAAAGATAAATATTTATGATCATATATCCATTCAAAACCTTTTTTAATATAGGTTGGCAGTTTATTAAAGAAATTTTTGATTTTTGTCATGAAAACCAACCTCCTACACGGAAGACTATTTCTCTGTATAATACGACAACAAATGAGATGAATTGTTGAATTAATGAATAGAATAGCAGCGCTAGGAACATAATGATGGCAATTGCCAAAGCAGTAAATAAAAGGGTAACGATGTTCTTAAAGAAACCATATTCATGAATTGTTACTAATCCAGAAAAGGCTAAGATGGCAAACCAAGCCATTCCTGCACCTAGCAAGATGTTATATAGCATGATTTCATCGCCAGTAATATAATGACTGAGTATTAGCGCAATAATTCTTGTCATGATTACTGGGATTAAGGAGTATCCTATAACAATATAGATTTCTCTCATTCTGCCCTTGCCATCGAAGAGGGTTGTTGTGGAATAATTAGCGATAACAAATAGCAGATAAGGGAAGATACTATAGAAGAAGGTGGTAAGACTATTGATTCGGGTGGGATCGGTATAGTTTACCATAAATCCTGCATACTGAACTGTTAATACATCGATAATGCCAAGTATGACAATGAAAATCGTGGCAATAAGGGCGTTACCTTTGTCACGGATTTTTATTTCATAAAACCCATCAAAGGGATGAAATAGCACGTATTTTGAATAAGATAACATGTTTAGAAAATTCTTCATTGCGTTTTACCCCCTCTTCCTATTGTACTGAACTTCGGAGTAGATTACTAATCCAGCTAATAATATCATCGGGGTTAAGAATAGTAAGAAATGCTCTTGCATATATTCAGCACGATATTTTTTATAAGCTAATGAATAATAGTTCTTATTATTACCCAGTTTGAAGTATTCAGCAGCTTCTTTATAGTCGCCATTCATATAAAGCATTTTCCCATATCCAACATAAGCTAACTCATAGTTTGCATTATATTCAATTGCCTTCTTCCATTGTTCACCTGCAGCATCCCATTTGCCTGCAAAGTAATCTTTTGTTGCTCCAATAACGAGCTTACCAAACTCAGTAGGTGTAAATACCAATACATAACCTGTGGTTTTATCAGTAACTAAGATTTTATCACCTAACCAAGATACATCTGCTGGTAAGATAGTTCGCCCTTCGATATTTCCCATTCCACTGATGATAAACAGGAGTTCTCCGTCAAAGTTATATAAGAATATTTTTCCTTTACTAGAATCTAACACTAGATACATACCATAATCATTAACGGAGACAGCAATAAAGTTAGAACGTGATTCATCACGGGCAGTTGCGATATCACCAATTGGCAATGTATAACCTTCTTGGCGAATAACGTTCACCCCGCTTGGATTTAAGCGAACAACTTTATAAATTGTTGATGAATCAGAGTTTGTTGCATAGATAAAACCGTTACGGTCTACATCAATATTGTTGAATGGTGGTGCGAATGTTAAGTTCATTTTTTGTTTTTGTTCTTTGGAAGCAAGTTTTTTCCAGAAATAATCAATAGGATTAATTCTAATTTCATTGGTACCAAAGAAACGGCTAAATGAACCATCATTATTTAAGACAACAATTCCTTCATTACCACCTTGAACAATAACGTAAATACGATAAGCATTATCGACAACAAGTTTTGATGGTAGGAAGTTGGTTTTACCCATGTAGTTTTCTGGTTTATATATAATATTCTTTACATAATAGAAGAATGAACCGTCTGTGTGAGTCTTTGGTGAGAAGACGATTATCCGTGAAGAACCATCTGGTCCACCACGATAACCCGTATCAGCTACATAGAGATCACCATTAGGAGCTTCGAAGACGCCTTCAGGGTTAGTAAGCGTCACTTGCACACCATTCTCACGGATAAAAACTTTATTTTCATCGATAAAGGTTCTAATACGGTATATGAAGTTAAAATCATGATCCGTTACTATTACTTGACTGCCAGCTGTATCGACAATGTATATTTTATCTTTACCGACGTGAATATCTGTACTTTCTTGATAATTGAATACACCAGGTAAACTTGCAACATTAACAATTTTTTCTAACCGATACCCAGGCGTACTAGGAACAGGTTTTAACCAAAAGTTATAATTGTAATCACGTGTACGATATTCGTTAGCCCTAACTTGTAATGGTATAAGGAGTAATATCGTTGTAACTAATATAAAACTTAGGACTTTTTTCATGAAAATCCTCCTATTCCTTAATACCAGATGTCGCCATTGTTTCGATAACATTACTTTGAGAAATGATGAAGACAGATAATGGTACGACTAACATCAGTAATGTTACCGCTGCTGCAACACCTGTACGGGCTACCCCAGCATTCACGATTTGTGAGAGGGCGTAACTCAATGGCTTTAATTTTTCTTCGTAAATATATGTTCCACCAGTATTACCCCATAAGTTTTGGAATTGTAGGATAACTAAGGTTAACCAGGCAGGACGAGCTAAAGGCATAATGATTTTCCAATAGATCTTAAACTCACCCGCACCGTCCATTTTAGCTGATTCAATTAGATCGGTAGGAATTTGGCTCATAAAGTTTTGCATTAGATATAATCCTAATGTTGTACCAAATGTTGGAATTAAAATTGCCCAGAAAGTATCAAGCATTTGTAAACGTGAGATAATGATATAACTTGGAATACCAGTAACAGCTGAACTGAACATTAATGAGTAGACAATCATCTTTGACATTAATTTCGAACCAGGGAAGTTATATTTAGCAAGTGGAAATGCTGCCAAGGAACTGATAAATACACTTCCAACCGTTCCAACAATTGTGATGAAAAGCGTATTGAAGAGATATCTACTAAATGGTACCCACGAGTTATTCATCAATACAAACATATCTCTAAAGTTATCAAAGGTCGGGTTCTTAACAAACAATTTAGGTGGGAATAAGAGAATTTCGTTTAATGGTTTAAACGCATTATTGATAACGAAGATCATTGGCCAAGCACTAAAGAGACCAAAGATGAAAAGGAAAGTAAAGAGAATAATATCACCATACAGACTACGATTTAGCCGTTTTCCTGACTTACCTTTCATTTTTTTCTCACGTTTTAGAAACTTTAAATTCAACTTTTTCATGTTAGTTACCCACCCTTCTTAAGAGTTTTTGAACTACGAGGTTCGCAAAGATCATAGTTAGGAACAATACTGTAGCGATAGCAGAAGCGTACCCCATTTCATACCGTGTTGAACCGTAGTCAATTAAGTGGGTTAGAATTGTGTGACCTGCATATTCGGTTGATGGTAAACCAGCCATTTCGATGGAGACACTACCAACCGCAAACGATGATGTTATTTGCATAACAGCACCGAATAATAATTGTGGTTTCATCGATGGCAATGTGATATACCATAATTCTTGCCAACGGTTCCTAATACCATCAATTGCGCCTGCTTCATAAAGCGTTCTGTCAACATTTTGTAAACCGGCAATGAATGATAGAAAACTTACACCTAAACTCAACCATAATTGTACTAGTATTAATATCCAAATAATGTAATTAGCGTTAGCTAACCAGAGGATGGGCTCAGAGATAATACCCATATCAATTAAGATTGAGTTTGCATAACCATAAAGGTCACTTGAGAAGATCAATTTCCAAATCAAATAAGCATTACCACTAATTGATGGAGCATAGAATACCACTGTTAAAAATACTCTTAAAGGTTTTTTCAATTCATTAATTAACCATGCCAATACGAAACATAATAGATAACTTATTGGACCAGTTATGAATGCGATAATTAATGTATTCTTAATAGCGATGAGGAAAATATCATCTTTAAATAAGAGATTAATGTAGTTTGTAAATCCAACGAAGTCTGGCCATTCTAGCATGTTAAAGTTTGTGAAACTTATAATCATCGCCAAAACAACTGGTAAGAAGGTAAAGAGGAAGAAACAAAGCATGAATGGTGCTACCATTAGATATTTCGTTTTATTCAGTTTAATGTTCTTCCATAATATCTGACGTTTTGTTAAAGGTTTATTGTTTGCTACTTGTTCCATTATTTATTACCCTCTTCCCTATAGGTAAGATTGAATTCTTGACGTTTCTTCGTCAACTCGTCATTAATATATTTAACATTCTCATATAATGATTCACGTGGATTCGTACCACTGTTAACTACTGCTTTTAAGGCATAGTCGACATGTCTTCCTGTGATATAACCACCTGGAACTTCAGGAATAACCTTAACATTTTGGAATTGTTTCATTAACATTTCATAATCTTTAGAAGCCCATGGTAAACGCCCAACTGCTTCAAGATTAGCAGTATTATAACGAGCTGCAGCACCCATAATTGCTTCAAGTGAACGCCCGTAATTAACTTGTGTATCGGCACTTACCCACCATTTCATAAATTCCCAGCTAGCTTCTTTATTCTTAGCTGACTTTAACATTATGGTACTACTTACGCCAGAAATCGAAGCATTATTTATCGAGCCATCTTCTTGTCTAAAGCCTGGTAATGGTGCGAAGCCCCATAAACCACTAATTTCTGGTGCGAATACTTGGAAGGTATTATAGGTTGTATAATCAGCAATTCCGATTGGCATTTCACCAGTACGGAAACGGTTCGCAAAGTTAGCTTCGATGGCGAGTTTGTAACTTGTATAGAAATCGGTCCAGATTTCAAAAGCACGCATTGCTTCCTCAGATGTTAGACCACTTTCAATACCTAAGTCATTACCTTCGCCTAAATACATCGTGCCACCAAGTTGATAGAGAATAGTCGCATACATTTGTAAGTTACTTGGTATATAGAATTCATAATTATTCATCTCAAGAATAGGAATCATATCATATACTTCTTCCCATGTTTCAGGAACTTTTAATCCTAATTCATTGAGAATATCTTCGCGATAGAATAACATGAAGAAACTTTGGGTTTCTGGTAACCCATAAACTCCACCTTGATATGAGCTTTGCATGAATGCTTCTTCAACAAATTGTTGCTTAACAACGTTAAAATCAGAAAACTCTGTTAAATCTTGTAATGCATCACGCATTGCGAAGTTTACTACAGTATCTCCACCAATACCTAATACAACATCGGGTCCATTACCCGCAAATGTTGCTGGTAAAATTACACCACCAGGCACTAACTTGAGATTAACTGATATTCCTGTCTTCGGAGTAAATGAGTTATCAATAAGATTTCTTAATATTTGCGCTTGGTCACGCCCACTTTGAATCCATACTTCCACACTATTTCCGTTTCTTGGATTATTAGTTCCATCGCTTACGAAATTATTGTAATCAACGAAGAAAGTAGAAATTAAACGGAAAATATTATAATAAATGGTTTCAAATATATTAGGACGAACTTTAGGAAGTTTGCTATTTGGACCAGCGATGATAAAGTAATCGATTTCTAATGGTTGTTCGCTTACTTGGAGAATCCAAGTACTCATAGCTGAAATATTAGATTGGAAACGATATAATTGATTAATTATTTTTTCAGGTTTTTTAATTAAATCATTTAATTGCGCTACCATTTGATCAAGAAGTGCAGTTTTATCACTGGTATCACCAGCTATTGTCTTGATATCCCGAACGATTCTTGCTAAACGATCACGTTCTTGAATAAAGGTAGGAATCATTTGTGGTAATTTTTCTTCTAATTGATAATCAATATAATCTTTTGGTGTCACACCTGTAATTTTCGTAATCTTGCGATATAAGTCATTAAGAATCATGACACTTACGCGCACTTCTTGAATAAGTGGTCCCATTTTTCCTAATGCAACCTCTAAGGTAATGGAGTTGACACCTTTTTTAAGATAAAATAAATATGGTTCATTGCCACCAATGGTGTACATTTGAAACTCAGTATCATAATTAATGGTGATATCATATGCTTCTTGGAAAGGAACTTCACCATTTACTCTTAATTCCCGTACTGAGAATGAACCACGGCTAGCATTTTGAATTGCATTAAAGTTAATTGTATATAAGCCATCTTGAGGTACTTCAAATTCCCAGGTAATCCAATCACCAATAATGCGCCAGTTTGTTCCACCGATAGTGTTTAGGCGAATTTCATATGGATGATAAGGTTCAACGCGGGAGTTTGAGAAGTTTGAGATTGGATAAAGCATTGGTGATGACTTCTTTAAGCCAACAAGGGCATTGTTATCTCCACCAATTCTTTCAGCTTGGAATTTGATATTTTTGCCATTATAGACTGGATATCTATCGATTAATTCCTTAATGTAGTCTTGATAACTAGGAACCTCTGGAGCTTGTTCAAAGGAAATGGCACTAATAGCCATTGGTTCCGCTATTGATTTAAAGCTTAATGTATGTTGTCCTTCGGCTAAATAAATCTTGAATGGACCTTGTACATATTTTTGGGAATCTGATATATAAACTGTTTGCCAAGCAGGCTGTTCAACTTGATCAGTACGTACTTCATGGTTACCTTTTTTGATAATACCTTCATTATCAATCCAGATTCTACTAAACTCTACTTGGTCTAATCCATCAAAAGGAATTTCTCCATCAATGTAGATTTCTCGTTGTATATCAGAACTACGACCGAGTACGGGATAATAAGTTAGCTTTAAATTATAAAAACCAGGGTTAGATACTTGGAATGTCCATGTAATGGTACCCTTTTCATCTGTTACAATATAGTCTTCATATGCATCAATATCCATATCTTCTACTTCATAATCAAAGATATTAATATTAATCACATCATTAGGACTTGGTGCTCCTGCATGTTCTTCTAGATATGTATTGTAAAACTTATAACGAAACAGATCTTTAATTAAATCATCCAAGTTATAACCTGGATTTGGTTCTTCCGTTTCTTCAGTTGTTGTTGTATCTTCAGCTCGTACATTTGACGGACTTGCTAAACAAAACAAAGCCGCTGTAAGTCCTACAATAACTATTATTAGTGATAATAGTTTGCGCATAAATTAACCTCCTTTACTATTAAGGTAATCATGGATAAATTACATTAATATTTAGTAATTTATCGATTAATGACTGTCCTGCGTGTCTCTTGATGTAAATCATATCGTAAAGTGCTGCAAGTCCAAAAGTAACAATAGTAAGGATTAACCGAACTAACAAGTACTTGATTAAAAGATAGAAGAATACTTTTACATTTGCGCCTTCTAAGTTTAATCTTACTCCTAAAGCTTTTTTAAATAAGGTATTGCCATCCCAAAACATTGGTAATACACAGTAATAAGCAATATATAATAGAATGAAAATGGTATAGAAAAGAACTATGGATAATTTATTACTTATGAGGAAATTTTGATAAAAGGCAACACCCAAGCCAAAATATAGAAGGGAATGCAGAACTATTAACAGAAAAACATCTAAGAAATAAGCAATACATCGGCGAATTACCATGGTAACCTCCTAACGCTATAAATATTTGCATGATTTGTACTACCAATTAAGCGCTTTCACGAGTACTAAAATTAAAAAGCAAATTTTACACTTTTTTTAGTTAAGGTAATACTAAATTAAAGATATGCTAAGGGAAAAATCCCCTAGCATATTTTTACATGAACTTCTCTATTCTTCTGGAACAAATGTGTAAGGATTCTTTAATGATCTGAAACGGTAGTAAACAACCTTACGGATATCAACACCCATACTACTAGCGTTTTCATATGTTTCCTGCGAGTAATAGAATGGTACTACACCCATTGTAGAGATTGCTTGTGATTGTGTATTGTAACCATTACGTGTCTTATAGTCTTTTAATACCCAGAAAGTATAACCAACAACATAATCCTTCTTCGCAACTGCTTGTTTGTAATGGGATTCAGCATTATCAGCTTGCCAATGTTCAGTACCGCCACCTGATCCTGGATAACCTACATTTCCTAATACGCTCCATGAACCATTTTCTGTAATCAATAATGGTTTGTTAGGGAAACGGTTATGAACACCTTCTAATACACCAGTTAAATCTTCATTTCTTCCCCAGAAGAAACCAGCATATTCGTTGAAACCAATAATATCTGCTAATGCGAATGCGGGGTCATCGGTATTGACAGCTGCCCAGCTTACTGGACGTTTTTGAATGTCAACAGCTTTTGTTGCATCATATAATTCTTTAATCCATGAACTGTAAACTCCATCATAACTTACTTCATTAGATAAACTCCAAATAATAACGGATGGATGGTTGATTTGATTCCATGTGGTCATCAGTACTGCTGCGTATGATAATCTATAATTTCTGTATTGATTATAGATGGCTTGACGACCTAACCACATGTTTTCTGTTTCATCCATAACCATGATACCTTCACGATCTGCCCATTCATAAACGTATGGATGACGATTGTAGTGGCTATTACGAATGAAGTTCATGTTCATTTCTTTAACGAGAGATAGTTCAAAGTCGTACTCATCTTTTCGTAAGGAACGTCCGCTCTTTAATGTTTCTTCATGCCAGCAAGTACCTTTTAAGAAGACTTCTTGCCCATTGAGATAAATTGATGAGCCTTGAACTGTAAATTGACGCATACCATAGTCAACGTGTAACTCATCGAGTTTATTATTTTCTTCATCTAATAGGCGTACATAACCAGTATAAAGATTAGGGCTGACATAACTCCATAATTTTGTATCAGGAACTGATAATGTCGCTTTATATACTCTCGTTTCTCCTGGTTGAACAGTTATATCAACTGTTTGTACAGTTCCACCAGTATTTTGACCAGGATCTAATGCTAATTTTGCTGAACGAACAACTGTATCAGTATTATAAATAACTGCGTACATTTCTAATGTTCTATTTTGAATATTTGGATTTGTAAGAATTTTACTTACTGTTAATTTGTTGGTACCCTCAAGATAAACGTCGCGGGTAATTCCTGCATATGGCCAATAATCCACATGTCCAGCAGGTATACTATTATTATCAATTACATCTTTGAAATTACCTTCACCAACAGTATAATCTTCGAAATCAGGGCGACGATATACTCTCACAGAAATATAATTCGTCCCTTTACGAACATAATCGGTTATATCAAGTGAGAAAGCTGTGTTACCACTTTCATGAGCACCAATCAACTTTCCATTTATATAAATCCATGAACGATAGTTTACTCCAAGGAAATTAATCTTTATGTATTGATCTTGCCAAGTTTCATCTAATTCAAAGGTCCGATTATACCATGCATAGCCATCATAGAAGGCATAACCTACACCCCATGGTTTATTGAGACCGTTATCATAAGTATCCCAACTGCTTGGTACAGGACGTAGTTCCCAACTTGTAAAGTCGTAATATGGCGAATACCATTGTTCTTTAACACCTACATTTTCAGGGTCAGTTCTAAAATACCAATCACCATTTAAAGAAAAATGATTACGTGGTTCTTCCTTAGTTTCCCATGTATCAAAAGAGGGAACTGGTTGATCATATTGGAAAACAACATTAATTCCATCAATTGGTTCTAATTTTGTATTCATTGGTTCTTTGGAAAAACTATCTTTTGTTTCACTTGGATCGCTAATCACGAATTGAGGTTCGTCCTCTGTCGTAGTAGTTGGTTCAGTTGTCGTAGTAGTTGGTTCAGTTGTCGTAGTAGTTGGTTCAGTTGTCGTTGTTGGTTCAGTTGTCGTTGTTGGTTCAGTTGTTGTGGTTTCTTCTGTGGTTACTTGTGATTTTTTACAGCCCACAACAATTAGTAAAAG
>ENA-UPSA01000764-UPSA01000764.1-bioreactor-metagenome-genome-assembly--contig:-NODE-764-length-41380-cov-130.441113_pt1 | contig 41380 bp, 39 predicted proteins | sample MGYA00238183_ERZ773288 | MGnify/ENA primary metagenome ERZ773288 (study PRJEB29028, sample SAMN07631243) | bioreactor metagenome | isolation source: Switchgrass digestor | place: USA: Dartmouth... | reverse complement strand
ATACTCATTCATTGAGTTTTTTTACGTATCGTAGAAAGTTAAAAAATATAAAAAGACTAACTATTAAAAGTCAAGCCCTAAAATGAATTATTTTGAATGGACTGCAGAAGTGTATTTCAGAAAAAATTGAACCTTGATAATTGCATGATAAATAGAGCACCCCAAGGAGCTGCTCAAAAAATCATTATGAAGTCTGATTAAATCCTATCTGGAAAAAGACTGATTAGTTTTGACCAGATGAAAGATTACTCGTGTTAGCTTCTTGGCCGCATGAGAAACAGCTATGTTGTATGGTTTACCCTCAGCACGTTTTTTAGCTAGATACTGACGAAAGCCATCGTCCCAATGGCAGACATACTTTGCAGCATTAAATAGCGCGTAGCGTAGGTATTTTGAGCCGCGCTTAACCATTTTTGCATGTGTGGAGGTCAGCTGCCCTGACTGGTATACAGAAGGCTCTAGCCCTGCAAAGGCAAGTACTTTTTCGGCTTTATCAAAATTAGCGAAATTACCCGTTTCTGCAATTATGATGGCAGCCATACGGTAGCCAATGCCGGGTATGGTCATAATGGGGCTATGAAGACTATCCACAATCGGATTGATTCTTGCTTCAGCCTGTGCAATCTGCTCCTCCATCATTTGAATGAGTTGAATGGTTTGCTGTAATTCAAGGGATTTCACTTCGCTGTATGAGCCGATGGAGGCCTTGGCTGCATTACGAATCTCGATGGCCTTATCCTTGCTGTAGCGGCCTTTAGAAGCTTCAGAAAGCAGATTTGTCAGCCTGGTTAGGTGACTTTCGGATATGGCCTTTGCATTTGGGAATTCAGCCAATAGGGCGTATACAGAAGCCATGTGCAGCGATGGAACCAACTTCTCTAACTCAGGGAAGAGAATGACACAGAGCCTTGCAAAAGAGGATTTAAGTCTTGCACAGTCCTGTACCAAAGAAAAACGGTATCTCGTTAGTGACTTAAGCTCACGGACATGGTAAGATGACTGTGAGTAGGGCTTTAAGTCTTCTGTCCTAAGCATAGTCACAATAGAGTGAGCATCGACCTTATCCGTTTTCGTCTTTCTAAGGCTTAGACCTTTTCTGTAAAGATTAGTATGCAACGGATTGATCACCGTCGTGGGTAAATCATTGGCGATCAAGAACTCTAAAAGATTATCGCTATAGTGACCGGTGGCTTCCAGCCCTACTTTTAATTCTGATAAGTCTTTTGAGTGAGTTCTAAGATTCGTGAACAATTCATCAAAACCCTGCTTGTTATTGGTGATTGTGAATACTTTGGTAAGAACCTTCCCATTGGAATCAACAATAAGACAATCATGCTTGTCCTTTGCAACATCAATTCCTGCGTAAATCATAATCGGGGCTCCTTTGTGTTATATTTGACACTGTTTTATTCCACAGGCCGGTTTGTCGAATGTAACCTCGTGCTAAATGAAACGTCATGCGTTATCAAACTAATTACCAATTAAACAAACGGCTGTGGTTATGGCCTTTCTGAAAACGTCAAGCGTTAGGAGAATTGTACTAATCCACAGTGTCTGTGAAAATTATAGCATTAAGTCCTTGGAGAGGGACTATAAACACTACTACTTTATAATACGAGGGGTATTAGTCAAGAAGAAATTGAACTTTGTAATCAAGTACGTAATATGACAAATAAAATAAAGATCAGAAAATTAAATAAAAATGGCTGTCTCTGGACTATTGCTAAAATTCTCGGTGTTACAGTAGTTTCGGCAATAATTTCACTAATTTTTATTTTGATTGCTCTTCCCAAAAATGAGAATGTAAAAGAGAATGAACCTACTGTCACTGATAAAAGTATTATTGAATTACTTACTCTACCCAATCATCCTTTAATTTATGATAATTATACCGATGCTATTAATTTCTATAAAAATATTGGGGATTCCCGAATTGAGGTTACAACAATAAGTGAACATGCACAAAAGCAAAGAAACCTCAAATCATTACATGATGATAAAACGATACTGTATCTAATCCAGCACTCAACAAATAAAGACTATATTGGCACGATTCAAATGAATTTGTATGATTCTACCGGGAAAGATATGACTTTAGAAGGTGCTGTTGAGTTGATCACAAGTTATCTCCCCGATTACTTTGGAAAGTACTATCGCATGACGGATTGTTACAAATATGAGAACGATGGTACTGTTATTTATGTTTATGCTGCAAGGCTTAATGATGCTGGAATTGTCTTTCATAATGAGTCTGCACCATATCTTTCTCCTTATTATTACATAAAGTTAATTAAATATGCTGACGGAGAACATTGGAAACTAGAAACGGGGTATTCAGCTAATGGTGGTAAAGATAAAGGGTGGATTGAAAAATATGCAGAGCCTTGGGAATTTAACTTTGCTGATTATTTATCATAACGGAACCATTCAATTTATCAAATAAGAAGTATATTATGTCTGAAAGTTCAAGAACATACTTAATACTGCCATTGCCATCAAGCTGGGAAAAGAGGGTCGGCATTTACTGCTGTGTAAGTACAACTAATAAGATTGAATGGTATAGCCATGATATACAGATTGATTTGTTTCCTTGAACGTCGGTTTTCAGAAAAAAAGCTGAAAACCCATTGATATGTTCCCGTAAACGTAAGGTTCAAAAAATAAGGCCAAGACATCAATCCAAGCGGCTCGTTCCACGTTGAGACGATAGTATTGATAACAAAGAAAAATGATTGAGTGCGCTGAAAACCCTTATATATCAAGGGTTGTAGCACACGTGGGCACAAAACCCATTGAACGAAAAACATGAAAATATCGCTTCGCGGAAACAAGTCCATAAAGGCAGTATTTGATAGTTAAGTGGTCAGGTTAGATGTTATAGCCTCGCGAGTGGTCGGGTTAGATGTCAGCGGTTCGCGAGTGGACGATTTAGATGTTTTTCCGGATTTTTTCGAGGTTGTGTGGTCAGGTTGGATGTTGGTATAACTATGTGTCGCGATTAAAGCGATAAGTCGGAATTTACAGGAGTTTGAGCATGAAAAACATTTATTTGATTGGCGGAACAATGGGAGTAGGAAAAACAACTACTTGCCAGATTATAAAAAACAAATTAAATAACTGCGTTTTCCTCGACGGGGATTGGTGTTGGGATATGCACCCTTTTCAAGTGACAGAGGAAACAAAGCAAATGGTATTAGAGAATATCTGCTTCCTTTTGAATAGCTTTATTAAGTGCTCTGCTTATGAAAACATCGTGTTTTGCTGGGTTATGCATGAACAGACTATTATTGACTATATTGTTTCACGACTTGACACATCGGACTGTAAGGTTCATTCTATATCTTTGGTGTGCAGCGAACAAGCATTGCAAGCGCGTTTGAGAAAGGATGTCGATGCTGGTATTCGTACAGAAGATGTGATTCGTAGAAGCATAGAGCGCATACCTTTTTACAAAAAATTGAATACATATAAAGTAGATGTATCGAAAATCACTCCAGTGCAAGTTGCTGATTTAATTATTCGGAACTGTTAAATTCCAGTTTGTCTGTGTACTAATTATAGCAAACGAGACCATCTACTAAAATCGAACAAACATTGCTACATGGGAACAAGTGCGAAGGCGTGATTTAGATCATGCCAGAGCGATTTAGATGATACCAAGAAAGAATTCGACGGTATGGAACTTGGTATCGGCGAGGTTATTAAGATCCAGTACTTTAACAATGAACGTGAGCAGAATGTCATTGTGAAAATCGAAAAAATGAAATAGGTTGGAGGTGAGAATATGTCTAAAAATAAGAATTCCGTAATAAAACTATTACCCGCGCTAGGCATTGTATTCGGTTCCGGAGTTGGAGCGCTGGCTTCGATATTGTACAGCTTCCATATCGCGGCCGGTATGATCGGGGGAGCGGTTGCGGGTTTGCTGATCGGCCTTATTGCATCAATGCTGTTCGGTAAGGGAAGCGGCTCAAAGGGCGGAGAATGAGTATGAAAAAGAAATGGACCAAGCATATAGGGATTTTTCTTTTCGTTTTTGCTATATGTGCTATTGCATTATATGGAGTGTGGCGGATATGGCTTGATCCTTACCGGGGGACGGTAAGCACCTTTGAGAAATCCGAAGAGCTTGATACCGTCCTTACCGGGATGCAAGCTGCGGAGGATTTAAAGTTTATTGTCAATCGCCTGCGGGAGCGCCATCCGGCTTGTATATCCGACCTGCCTGCGGCAGTTCAGAAGGCATATGAGCGGGAGTATGCAGAGCTTTCCCGATCTTCAGAGGTTACGGTCTTATCACTGTGGCAAAGTGCATCACGGGTTCTTGCACAGCTTAATGATGCCCATACCATGGTACGGGTGTACTATGAGGATACAAAGTTTCTACCGTTATTATTTTCATGGGAAGGGCAACGCTTGGTTTGTTCAGGCGGCGGATATGACGGATATACTGTTAATAAGATAGGTGGTGTTTCGGTTACCCAGCTTTATGAACGATTCCAGGAGAAGTTTTCCTATGAGCTTGACGCCTGGGCTCGCCATGCCTTTGCCTCACGCATCAATCGCAGCGATTATCTGGCTTTTGTAGGCATAAATACTGGGCTGGAGATTGAAATTTCGCTGGAGCGGCAAAGTGACGGAAGCTCCATCAATAAAGCCTTTGCGCTGCAGGAGAATGCGATAGCTATGCCGATAGGAACGGAGCCCTTCTACGACTATTCGGTAGATGGGGCGTCCGGTGTAGGAATTTTCATACTTCGTCAATGCATCTATGACAAGACATACAAGACTGCACTGAAAGATTTCTTTACATCTGTGCGTGATGAGGGAGTCCACAGTGTTATCGTGGACTTGCGAGGCAATCCCGGCGGAAATTCACTGGTCGCTAACGAGTTTCTTCGTTACCTTCCAGTGGAGAGCTATCAGGTCGGAAGATCTACAGTCCGCTTTGGTCCGGTTATATGGGAAAACCAGCCCGGACGACAGAAAAACCAGCAAGCGGAGCATGTGTTTTCAGGAGATGTATATGTGCTGACTAGTACAGACAGCTTTAGCGCAGCTATGGACTTTGCGACGTTGCTTTCAGATAACGGGCTATGTACGGTGGTTGGAGAGATTCCTGGCAATATGCCATCTTCCTATGGTGATGTTCTGCATTTTCAGACGCCGAATGCATTGCTTGCCTTCACCGTATCCTATAAATATTTTATGCGACCTGATGAATCTAAGTCTAATTTGCCGCTTCTTCCAGATGTACAGGTTTCCGCTAATAACGCTTTGGAAGAAGCGTTGAGGCTGATTCACAATGATTGAAATAAATACAGGGGGGAAACACAGATGGATCACATTTTATACTGTGATAAAAAGTATTGGTGAATAAGGCAGACAACATGATGTATGAGGCTAAGGCTGCCGGAAGGAATTGTGTACGGTGTATGAATGAGTGTGAATAGGAAGAAGTATAGTGAGACAATGAGTAACGCAAGAGTTGTTGAAATCGCCAAAAATATCTACTGGGTAGGGGGCAAGGGACAGCAGGATGGTTTATACTGTAATCCTTATCTTCTGGTTGATGAAGAAGCTGTTTTGATTGATCCAGGCTCAGTCCTGGATTTTACAGATGTGTTGGGAAAATGTCTTAAGCATTGTACATCTGGAAAAAACTAAGTATGTCATCCTGCATCATCAGGATCATGATTTGTGCGAATGTCCCTTTATTTGAACAAAAAGGGGCAAATTTTAAATAGTTACCCATTGGCGAACTCAGAAACAGGGTTAGAAATTGCCAAGCAGATTTAACCCAATGAAAACATTGAAGATGAGCCTGCGGTTTTGGAATTGACATATGAGAGGGGCGGACCAAAATGGGAAAAATACTGTACTGGACACCGAGAGTTATATCGATTTTGTTCATTTTTTTCTAGCGGATACCAAAGATCCATTGACACGTTCCCTTAAACGTAAGGTTCAAATAATCAGCCCAAGACATTAATCCGAGCGGCTCAAGCCACGTGGAGTGTGTAGTATTGATTACAAAGCTGTAAGTATTTATTTAAGCGAGTTTCAGGAATTACATCCAATCCATCTACTCGACCTAAGGTGCCAAAATGTGTACATGGTAACATATCGAGGTGTATTTATGGGGTGAATTTTGAGCTCAAAAATGGGTAGGGTTGAGTTGACAGATTAGATAACGGGCATTTTTTATAGGGGTTGAGGAGACAGAATGGATGTAAGAATAGGTATACATCAAGGCATAAGCATAATTATCAACTAAGGTTTATGCGATGAGAGTAAGTTTTTAATAATTAATTCTTCAACAATTATATACATCCTCTTAACTACGAGCTTAAGCGAAAATGTTATGTCTTATATTATGGCTTGTATCCGTTCTGCTTGAGGAAAGAAACAAATTCATTTATAATGTTAAATGTGTGATATGGTATGACTGATGTCAAAGAAACAATATGTGAAATCATTTTATTTTAATGAGAGTGTTTCAGAATGTCTGTTTATGGGAACATATCACAGGGTATATCAGAATGAGTTTATATGATTTAGATAATTTAAGAAATTGATGAAGGATGGGTAAAATGGCTATTCATAACAAATCTCATAATAATCATGCACTTATGGCATTGAATAAAATGCGTAAAGAAAAAAACATTAAGCAAAAAAGTTCAAAAGATTTTAAGAAACCAGACGAATCTATGATCTTAATTAAAATAATGGATTGTTGCGATTTTTTAAAAACATTACCTGATGAATCTGTCCAATTGATTTGTATAGATCCTCCTTATAACCTTGAACTTGCAGGTTGGGATATTTATGAAAACTATATTGATTGGGCATCAAAATGGCTAGATGAAGCATACAGGGTATTATCAAAAAATGGGAATATGGTTATTTTTGGAGGAATTCAATTTAGAGATATTAAGTCGGGTGACCTAATTGATATTATTCATTACACACGATATAAAACTAAATTTAAGTTAATTAACACGATTATTTGGCATTACAAGAACGGTATGTCAGCACATCGATACTTTGCTAATAGACATGAAGAAATAATTTGGTTAGCAAAAACCAACGACTATTATTTTGACTTGGATTCAGTTAGGGTACCTTATTCAGAAGAGGGTTTGAAGGAAGCTTTAAAAGATAAAAGATTAAATCCAGAGAATACAATAAAGGGAAAAAATCCAACTAATGTGTGGCAGATTGGTAGATTGAATGGAAATAGTAAGGAGCGCGTTGGTCATCCAACACAGAAACCTGTTGCAATAATTGAACGTCTTGTTAGGTCCCTTTCATACCCGGGATCAGTAGTACTTGACTTCTTTGCTGGAAGTGGCACCGTGGGCAGGGTGTGTGTTGCTGAGGGTCGTCACTGTTTGATGTGTGATAGTGATAAATCTTTATTTGATTATTTTACCAAGCATTTAGAACTAATGAAGGAAATAGGGCAAAATACAAGCTATAAACATGTCGAAAATATAGAAAAGTTTTTTTCGATGCTAAATGATGTAAATAAGTAATCTAGGGGTGAGATATTATGGCAAAAGAACAATCTTATCGTTTAACAAGACAGCAAAAAAAAGCACAAGGTGTTATAGGAATATTCGGCCAAGAGGCGAAAAACCACGATAATAGAGTATTGAGTAATTCGAAGATTGTAAAAGAAATGCTTGAGAAAGAATATCCAATGTTGACCTTTAGACATAGGCAAGAAATCTCAAAAGAAGAGATAAACCAAGCTTTGCAAAAAATAGATAAATACCTTGGCCAAACTCTATTTGTTCAAAACTCAAAAATAAAACCTGATGGTGGGATCATTGAAGTAAAAGATGATTATGGTAATTGGCGGGTTGTATTGGTATCAGAAGCAAAGCATCAAGGTAAAGATATTGAAAATATTAGAAATGGAATAAAAGTTGGGGTTAAGAATAATCAAGATATAATGATTGCTGGAAATGCGATAGAAAGAGCTCATAAAAATATTTCTGAAATAGCAAATTACATGTTATCCGAACTTCATTTTCCATACATATTATTCTTGGAAGGTTCAAATTTTTTAACACATGACATTACCGTTAAGAGACCAGACGGTAGTGAAGTAACATTAACTTACAACTCAGGTAGTCTAAATAGGCTTGATAGACTAACAGCTGCAAATTATGGGATGCCATTAAATACAAATCTTTGTGAAAATAGATTCGTAACATGTAATAATCGAAATATAATGCTTCAAGCTGCATCCATATACACTCAAAGCGATGGTGAGCGTTGGAATGATGATGAGATGATAAAAATTATGCTTGATGTTGCACGGACATCACTTAAATTGATAGCAAAAGACATTTTCAATCAATTTAAGAACTACAATAAGAGATAAAGACCACTTAGCTTTTTAATAGAGAAAATAAGGAATGCTTGTTCGAAGGTCTGAGAATGTATTTTAAAACGCAGAAGGTGTTCCATCGATGGTTTAACAATATACGAGGCAAAAATGACTTATTTATTCAATAAAACACCAAGAGTATAAAGTTTGTTATGTTCCCGCGAACGGCGGTTTTTCAAAAATCAGCTAAAACCGATTGACGTGTTCCCTCGAACATATTATATGAAAAATATCTTTTAGACATCAATACCATCAACTCGACCCACGTTGAGTGCGTGGTATTGATGTCGCGGCTGTAAGCATTTATTTAAGCGGGTTTCAGAAATTACATCCAAGTTGTCTACTCAACCTAAAGGGGCAGATTATGTGCAAGGGGACATATCAAGGGGGTATTTTTTGGGGTGAATTTTAAGCTCAAAAATTTGCGTAGTTGAGTTGACAGGTCGGATAACGGGATTTTTCCATAGGGTTGAGGAAACAGGATAAACGTACATTCAATAAACATTTGAATTCCTAAAATCCACAATAACATAGATTTATTTTTACAACAACATAAATTAAAAATGTAAATGAGGCATAAAAATGCTCACAGAAACAAAAATTGCGAGCATAGCGAGTTTGTTCACAAATAACATTACATCTGTTAAAAATCTTAATGGATTTCATAACGCGATATATGAAGTAAGCGGAGATATTACTTTTATTCTCCGTGTTGCAGAGGGTAAACGTGAAGAACAAACAAATAGCGAAATAGATTTTTTGAGATACCTCCATAAAAACTTAGTTCCAGTAGCACCACCCATAGCATCATTACAAAATAAATATGTTTATTTAGTGGTTGTTGATGGTAAATACTATACGGTTTCTGCCTATCAGAAAGCGAAAGGAAAAGATTGCTGGTGAAGAGGCATTGATGGTAATGATCAATTTATAATTATTGGTCAAACATTGGGGAGAATGCACCGGTTGTCTATGTTGTATAACTGCAATAAAGTGACCAAACGAAGGCAGTGGGACGAAAACTCACATTTAGTAAAGGCACAGTGTATTCTCCACAATTACAACACCGATCTTTCGGATAAGTTTAATTCATACATATCGTTAATGCGCAGATTTCCTAGGAAGAAAAGCAGTTTTGGGCTTGTTCATGGTGATTTTTTGTTTTCGAATTATTTCTTTGATGATGATAACAATATATTCATATTCGACTTCGATGAGTGTGAATACTCATGGTTCATTTACGACATAGCAGTATGTATGTACTATTATCTGCTTGGCGCTGATCCAACAGAGCTTCATGAGAAAGTGGAAGAGGCAGAGGACATGTTCTTCCACATTATGTCGGGTTATGTAATGGAGTATGAGCTGGATATAGAATGTCTACGAAACATTGATTTATTCTTTCAACTCCGAGACTATGTTTTACTTTCAAGCATTCTGGAAAGCTCGGCAAATAACCTAAGTAGCTGGAGTAAAAGTTTCGTTGAAAATGCCACGGGTCGTTTGTTAGGCGGAAAGCCGTTCATACAGGTTGATTTTGAAAGAGTGTATAAGATGGTGCGCAGGTGACTGAGAACACCGGCCTTATGTTTATAACTTATAAGTTTATTCTTGCATCATAAAAGAATAAAGAGTGAACATTAATTCTTGCCTAATTCCGCCAAGCGACCAAAGGATGGTTCATGCATTTAATAATTATTAAATTGGCAATATTTGCAATGAATTTTTATTATTTTTTCAATCTTGCAAAACATTGAAATTGATTGTTCAATACTGTATAATAGCATTTGGCGTGTTATGTTCTATATGTTTTAAATAGCGACTGCTCCACTCGCAAGGCAAACGACTCATCGCTCATACGGCATCAGGACAGCTTTGGCGCAATCCAAACGACCATAAAGTCGAGGGATGATGTCGATGTCCGAATGGCTATGAAATATAGTTCACACAGAACACAGTATATGAGGACAGTTGATATCCCTCAAATGTAACCTTCTGTTTATCAGGTCACGTTAATCACGGCCGATCTGATTATCATAGATGAGGTTTTATCGTCATTGACGGAAAAGAAAAGTACTGTGCGCCCGATTGCTGCGCTTGCGTAAAGAAGGGCAGGTATATTTTCCCGTATGATTTTTCTGAAGAAATACTCATTTTCGTTCCATAATGCTCGCCCCAAAGGATTATTGACACCATGTATTAACTCAAGGCAAGGTTATCAGGCAACGAATCTATTATTTTGAGGTGTTCTTTCCAGGGAAATTATCGGTCATATATTTGTTTTGAGTCAATTGCAGAGAGAGCAGAACGTCTAAAGAGATTTTTTTAAGTCTTGTATCAACCCCAAAGCGAAGCCCAAAGAATTAGAAAGGAATGAACGAAAGATGTCTCTCCCCTGGATCATCGCAATACTGTGTGTTATTGCACTAACTCTTGCATATGTGGTCTGGAATTATTTCCGGATTCGCAAAATGCCTGAGGGAACGGCTGAAATGGCAGAGATGGCTGCAATCATCCGTTCCGGCGCAAGTGCATTCATGAAAACCGAGTACAAAACCATTTGCATTGTTGTCGCGGTGATAGCACTGGCTTTATCTCTTTTTGTTGAAAGCACCAGCGGCATCACCTTCATTTTCGGTGCTCTCATGAGCAGCTCTGCATGCGTACTTGGTATGAAAAGCGCAACATACGCTAATGTTAGAACAGCGAACAAAGCACGTGAAACTATGTCCATTGGTGAAACTGTCAAGGTTGCTCTGTGCGGCGGCAGCATCTCCGGGTTAAGCGTGCAGGCTCTCGGTATGTTGGGTCTGGTTGTTGTTCTGCTTATTTGGGGTGGTGTCAACCATCAGACGGATGGCGGCGGTCTTTTAGTTTCTCTTCAGGGAATCAACGCTTCCGTCATGCGCGTATCAACATACTCGCTCGGATGTTCATTAGTCGCCATGTTCAACCGTGTCGCAGGAGGCAACTATACAAAAGCTGCGGATATTTCTGCCGATATTCTGGGTAAAATCCGGAATGATCTTCCCGAAGATGACAGCAGAGTTCCGAACGTCATTGCCGACTTCATCGGTGACAACGTTAATGATATAGCCGGTAACTGCTCCGATCTTCTTGAAAGTTTTGTCGCAACAATGTCCGCTTCCATTTTAATCGCCGTAATCCTATTCGAGAAGTTCAACATCGAGAGCATTTTTAATCCGACTGTTATTTACCCGATCATCCTTGCGGGTGCTGGTCTGTTAAGCTGCCTTATCGGGATGCTCTTTGCGAATGTGAAAAAGATGGGAAGCAATCCTTCTCACGAACTGAATCTTGCCACCTGGATTTCTGCCGGAATGACTGTTATTCTTGGTCTGGGGGCTTCTTGGCTTGTCTTTGGAAAAGTCGACGCTACCACCTTTGAAACTTTCGGTTGGAAAGTAAGCTGGTTAAGCCCCTGGATTTGTGCCGTGCTCGGTCTTGCCAGCGGTGTGGCTATTGGTTCAATTACTGAATATTATACCTCATCTGATTTCAAGCCCACCAAGAAGCTCGCTGATATGGCAACAGAAGGCGATGCCTTCATTATTACAAAGGGCGACGCCATCGGCAGCCGCAGCTGTCTCTTCCCGATTGTTGTAATCGGTATCGCGCTTTTCATTAGCGGTAAAGTCGGCGGTACGTATGGTATTTCTATAGCTTCTCTCGGCATGCTGTCATTTGTCGGCGCAACCGTTTCCATTGACGCTTTCGGACCGATTGCCGACAACGCCGGTGGACTGGCAGAAAGCTGCCATTTGCCTTCTGACGTTCGTTCGATTACTGACAAACTGGATGCAGTCGGCAACACGACTGCAGCTATCGGCAAGGGCTTCGCTATCGGCAGCGCCGCTTTTGCAACGGTCAGCTTGATTGTTTCATATGTTGGTAACTTTACTCCCGCAAGTGCGGAAATAGTTCTGAACATCGCCAGCTTCACCGTCGTTACCGGTGCGATAATCGGCGGCGCTCTTGTGGAATACTTCAGCGCGCTTTTAACTGATAATACAATTGAATCCGCTCGCGCCATGGCTGATGAAGGTGACAAACTTCTGTCTGTGCCCGGTGTCTTGGAAGGCAAGGTTCGACCGGACTATAACCGTATGATTCAAATGGCAACGCAGGGAGCTCTCCGCAAAATGCTGTTCCCCTCTGTTTTGGCTATGTTGATTCCTGTCCTCGGCGGATTTGTTTTTGGTGCCGAATTCGTCGGCGGTTTGTTAATCGGTGCTACAATCGTCGCTATCCCGCGCGCCATCTTCATGGGTAACTCCGGCGGTGCGTTTGATAACGCGAAAAAGAGTATAGAATCCGGCGCTGTTGAAGGCCACGGCAAAGGATCGCCTGCCCATAAGGCTGCCGTTACCGGCGATACAGTCGGTGATGTACGTAAGGACGTTGTCGGTGTTGCACTTGACATATTTATCAAGACCATGTCCACCGTTGCAAACACATTGGTCAACATTTTCCGGAACTTCACACTTATAAAATAACAATTCAGCGAGCCGAATGCTTTTCGCTGTTTGATGTGCATAATCATCTAAATATTGTTCCGTTCGCCGTCGCAGTCTGCCTGATACAGGCTAATGCGGCGGCTGCTTTTATTTTGTTTTCTTTATACGACATGGAGCCGATAATACCTCTGTTTGAACAGTTTTAAAACCGCCCGGCAAAAAGCCTACACTCATTAACTGCAAATCAAGCACAATGCCGAGCGCGTGGTGTTGATGAAAAGGATGTATAATAGAACGCTCGAAATACATAGTGGGGTTGATAGACGGTGTAGAAAAAAGCGGGTGGCTTAATCGGCATCGGTCTGATAGAGGAACTTGGTGAGAAGAAAATCCGAAATGTTTTGATTATTAGGGTTTTTGCTATTATAATATATACTGTAATTATATGATACAACTTTTATTACGATTATGATTTCAACGATCCGGACGCTAATACCGATGACTGTTATGCATACAATATAAAAAAGAAAGTAAAAAGCCTAATCTTCGGTGTTACATACTGAATATTTAATGGTCATAAAACAAACCAGGGAGTTAACAGCATGAGACTTGTCTTATATGAGCTTGAGAAATGCGCACGACGAAAGCTTCTGCTATATACACTCGTGCTGACCCTTGCGGCAAACGCGGCAATCTGCATATATCAGATTAATAAAGCTCACAGCAACCCTTTTTTTGAAAAAATCAGATATTGAGGCAATATTCCGTGCTTATCTTGAAAATCCTGAGCAGGTGAAATCAGACTACGAGGAATACATGACCCTTTATAATGAGTATTTGAACGCAATAGATGATACTGAACCGGTACCGAACAAATACAGCACAAATAAAGATGTTTTAGATTACTTTCTGTATTACGAACTCTTCAAACAGGTTGACACTTGCGAAAACTACAAGGAATACATACAAAACTTTCTTGACCGTGCGAATTATAATATAAAATCCTTTGACGATGCAGGAATGTCGCCTAATACATACTCATACCGTTATCAAAAGCGCATTATTGACCTTTATACAAAGGCCCAGTCTGGTGTAGAATTGAAAATCGAGTATGTATACGGATGGGATGAGTATTTTGACTACGATGTTGTCAATATATTCATATTTATAAGCGTCATACTCATCTGCTCGGTTGTCTTTGCTCAGGAACGATCAAGCGGATTCATCAATATAATCAGGGCATCCCGGTATGGCCGCGTCAGTACAGTGGCAGCCAAAATTTCAGCGTCAGTTATAATAACTGTTATCATCGTATTACTATTCACTTTCTCGACGTTTTTCATTTACGGTTATATGGTTGGCTTCAGCTCCTCTGACAATGCCATACAGATAATTGAAGCATTCAGAAAAACATATCAGACTATAACGATAAAACAGTATTTTATAATAACTGTCCTTGTGCGGCTTGCCACATTTATTGTTTTTACCGCGCTCACATTAGCTGCAAGCCTTATTTTCAAAAGTTACCCGCTGATTTTTATTTGCAACGGCGGCGTATTCGGTCTTAATTTTCTTTTCTATACGCTTAAAAATCTTGACCCCGAAAGCCCCATTCGAAATCTCAACCTTGTTGCCACCGCTCATGTCACACGGCTTTTTGAACGATACCGCGCCATAAATATCTTCGGGTATCCGGCAGACTACATCCCATTCATGATATTCTCATTCGCAGTCGTGTTCACTGCCGCATCTATTTTTATCGGGTGGAGATTTTTACACAGTGCTGTTAGTGTAGGGCAAGGTAGAATCAATAAAGCTTTAATCTTTAAAACATCATCAGAGCGTATCAAACAAACCCAACCAAAACGGCGCCATATTCACATATCATCGAGATGCCTTATCTTAACAGAGACGTATAAGACACTGGTATCATCCCGCTATATAATTGCCGTAATAGTGCTTCTTTTGGTCAAGGTGTATATTTCATCAAACGCATACAAACCGGTATCGCTTTATAGCGATGATATATATAAAGCGTACATGACAACACTTGCCGGTCCTGTAACTGATGAAAAACGTCAATATATAAAAGAAGAACGGGAATACATAAACGATGTTTTCTTAAAAGAAACTGATATACGGGATGCTTATAATTCTGGAGCAATTAATCTTGATGAATTTATTAATTATTTAACAGAATTAAACTATGCGAGATCTCATTCACCTCAATTGTCAGTAGTTGAAAACCATCTATCATATATAGACAGGCTTGCGTTAAAAGGAATCGAAGCCCATTTCGTATACGATACCGGCTGGAACACATTTTTCAAGACTCCTTTTGATTGGTCGCTTTACGCAGTAGTTTTATTAATATTTAGCGGCATATTTTCATCTGAACACGAAGCAAAAACATCATCCGGCGGATTCGCCCAGATACTCCGTACTACAAAAAGAGGCAGAGCAAGGACATTCGGTGCAAAGCTTACATCATCACTTATAGTTGCACTTATTTTAGCCGTAATATGGAATGCTATTGACGCTTATTTTATCTGTCGCGCTTATGAACTTCCGTGTATCTCCTCACCGATTCACTCACTTCAGCTATTTCAAGGACTTAAAACGACAGTATCAATTAAGCAGTTTATAGTTTTATTCTACGCTCTTCGCGCGGCTGCAGTTTTATGGCTTGTACTCTTACTATGTGCATTCTCGGAAATAACAAAAAGAGCGCTTATAACAATTGGTGCTGTGGCAGCAGTTACATCCCTTCCGGCGCTGATAAGTTACTTTGGTATCAAATCTTTCGATTACGTTGACTATATTGGTGTCATGCGCGCAACACCTATGATACTTTTGTCAGCCGGCGGTGGGTCTGCTCTTATGACATTTTCAATTGTAGCAATCATAATTTGCACAGTTGCTCTTTGCCTTGCTGAAATAATGTGGGTTGGGTGCAAAATATAAAGCTAATATAAATAATTGTAATAAAGCCCTGTAATCATTTGTGATTACAGGGCTTTTCGATAGCGGAGATAGGGAAATAGAAGTTTAAATACTATTAATTGAGTAAATTATCCGAGGTAGACTGCATACCACCGCTGATATTGACATCCTAATAAAATGTCGGACAAGCTACTCATCGTATTTAGTTGAACGTAGGATTATTATATATGATTGAAAAGTATATTTAAGATGATTGAATTACGTTTATTGACAGCTATGTAAACATGGGCTGATACACGATGATTTATGAATATCACATCAGCCCTTCAGCTAAAGCCCAACCTTTTTTAAGCAAAAAGTGCCGGTAGAGCTCCTCTGTGGCAAGTGCCATTTTTGTAACCGAGAATTGTCCTTCCGGGTAGATATACCACGTATCTGAAAGAGTGCTAAGCTCCACACAATCGCCGTGTTTGAAGAGGTATTGATATTCAATGTGGCAGGAATAGAGCGAGGGGACTTCCTTTATCATTTCATGACGCCGCCCCTCGCGGTCGGTCACTTCCACGCGGAAGCCATTCATATCGTGGATTAATGTGCCGCGGCCTAAACGTATAAAGCCCTTTGAGTTAGGGAGAGAATCAACCACGACCGATAAAACACCGGACGAATAGCTGCCCTCTTCCACCTCTTTACGGACACAAAGACGCTCCCACTCATACCAGTCGGGAATGTGAGAGAATTCGGTATCACCTGAAATAGCCCTAAGCTCCCCATATTCCGTCATCTCCCACTCCTTGCCGCATGCCGTGCAGGCAATCCGGATACCTGATGAGGTCATATTCTGCTCGCTTAAGCAGTTCGGACACTTGTATAGGACGCGGTGCAGACCTTCGGCACGTTTTTTATCGCGGATGCGAATCCCCCGTTGCTTCTGCCACGCAAAATCGTCATATTGAAATTCGTCCACGATGTACTTGTTTATAGTGTCAATGTCGAGTGTTTCAACCTGTTCTTTTGTCAGCAGTAGTTTATACGTTGCCTCGGTGGGACGTACCCCTCTGTCATGTGAGGTATTCCAGAATGGCGAGTTGACGTGATGCCCGTGGCAGATGAGCGTAACCACCGGTACGCCCAGAAACTTAGCCAGTTTTCCAAGAGAGCGCGGTAAAACAGCGGTAGTACCGCACAGGGAATACCGTGCCTCAGGATAAATCACGGCAACGTTCCCCATATCAACTACTTTTTTAAGATTTCTTATGAGATTTGTGTCGTTCGTAAATTTCCTCTTGCCGATACAACCTAAACTGCGCAGTAACCACTCTCTTTTAATAAACCCGTCGATTGCCACAACATAATTTGCATCGTTTTTTCCCAGCACAGTCGATGCAATGATAAAATCAAAAAACGCATTGTGATTGCACAGCATCAGAAACGGCGGTTTAAGCTTTTCAACGCCGTTCTCATACGAAATTATTGGTTTGTGCCTCCATAAGGCCGGGGCACAGAGGAGCTTCCTGATGGGCTTGAGATACCACTTTGTCCTGAGCGGTGGTTTTGTCATATCAAACCTATCTAATATATCTAAATCTGCCAAACTTTACGCTCCTTTTTATCGAAGAATCTCGATTTGTTTGTATTGTACCATGTTTCGACTATTTTGAAAAGAAAAAATAATAATTCGTTTTATTTCTGTTTAAAAGTACAGCATATCAATATTGTTTATAACTGCGTCGGCGAGTATGCGTCACAAGCAACTATAACTACACAGTAAAAATACACAGGGAAAAGAAAAATACAGCATAGCTGGTACACACATTATACGATACGTCATCACTTTAAAAATATAAAACAAAACAAAACAATATGACAAATGGCGCACAACATGGTGCTATATGGTTGAAGAAGTGTTGACATGACCTGATAATAAAACACTAAGCGGGTGGCAAGTTCCTTCGGAGTAAATACACCGCCGGTTCTGCCGCCGATGATGTAACCGCCGGTGTAAATTTAATCTGTTAATATCATTCTGGTAATATTTGATTATCAGACCGTTTATATGATATAATATAAAACATAAGGGGCTAAGTCTTATAGCAAAATAAAAGATAGCTATGGAAAAAAGGAGAATGATAATAAATGCCTAAACATGAATTTGGAATACTGCATATATTACGTGAAATTTATGGTACAATGCATAAAAAATTCATATATGTTGAGATTAAAGATTTCATGATGGAATATATTAAATAAGCTGGAGTTTGCAAAGAGCAGTTAGCTTTGGTACGACGTTTATAAAGGCGATATTGTCCATACATAAGGAAGGTTCCGAAGAGTCCGTAATAGACATTTTTAACCGTGTTACATATACAATACTGTTAAACGCATATGACTGAACAAAAGTAAACATATTTTAGGATTATTGCAACATATTAACCTCAATCATAACCGCACAAATTAACTTTATTTCTATCATCCTGACGGTAGAATCAATTTTTCACTCAATTTTTATACATAAAAAAAAGAGGTACTTATCATGACCACGAAACGACGTAACAACATCATCTCAACAATTCATCGCGTTGTCACCAGTGAACACGGAGAAAATTACTCGATTAACGGCTGTGCAAAATATGTCATGGAGTGCCTTGGTGAAAAGAATTATGATTATTGGTTTTTCACCGGAATTACCGGAGACTTGTTTACACAGCACTACAGTTACACAAACTTTGTAGCTGAATCTGTGTCCGACTATTTGTTTGAGGAGGACCCCGCCCGCTTTGTTGAAGAAACATTTTCTAAATGCGGATACGCTGCCACGTTTGTATCAAGCGAGGAATTAAAGAATAATACTGATATGTATCTGCAAATGCTAACAGAATACATCTATCGGGGCATCCCTGTAATCGGTGGGAACATGAGAAATGTGTTTGTCGAATATGAAGACTACGGTAAAGTTCTGCTTCAGCTTACTACACTATATAAGAGTAAACTGTAAGGGCGGGGAGGTGAAATATATGTCACTTTTCAGTGTAGAAGAAAGAAAAAGAATTATGGATTACATAATATCTTTCACTAAGAGTTACGAGCATATTGTAGCACTTGTCGCTGTCGGTTCGGGGTCATATGGTTTTTATGATGAGTTATCCGATCTTGATTTTGTAATAGCCATTGACAGTAATGAAAACATGGAAATGGTTATGGAATATGTAAAGTCACAGCTTGATAAATGCCTGAACTATATATACTTTAAGCAAAGTCCCCAGAAAAGGCTCCAAGTATATTTATCTGACAATTATCTTGAAATTGACATTGGTTACGGTGCTTACACCAGTGCAGCTGCCACTAAAAAGCATTGGAAAGTGCTTTTTGATAAGTCGGAAACAGTAGAGAAAGCAATGCGCGCCTCTTGGGAGGGGAAAATAGCTAATGAGAATGAGACAAATGAATTAAGCCAAAGACTTGCAGAGTGTTCGGACTCAGTCTGGCATAATCTGATGCTTGCTGCGGTTGCAATAAAGCGCGGGCAGTATTGGCGTGCATATACGGAACTTGAATTTGTGCGGAAATGGCTGATTGAGCTGCTTTGCTATAGGTACTCCCTTGATTCCGACCGGAACAGAGAAGTGGATAAACTCCCCGAAGCTGAACTATCTGTACTCAACAAAACACTTGTTTCAAGTTTGAATAAAGACGCACTTTGGAGAAGTCTCGATGCACTTGTTGATGCTGTATATACTGAACTTGAAAGCTATGGTGAACGTGCGTGTATTATTGTTAACCGTCAGCAGGTAAATGAATACATAAATGCGTGCAGGAATTATAAGCTTCTCTCGGAGAGTTCTTTTAATGACGAGTAAACGGGTATTTTCAGTTGTTTTACGAAGATTTGACGCCGGGATATTTCTTTAAAAAAAGCGGAATTATTTTGAAATGAGCGGGTGAGCAGTTATATAGATAATATCCCGGAAAACAACAATAATCCCCCTGAAGGTTAACATGAGACCTCATTGTCATATAAATTAAAGCGAAAAGAGTGGGAAAATGATGGAATGTCTGAGATTATTAAACTCGCAGGGCGAATGGAAGATAGACACAGACTTTCAGGGAACGAGTAAAAAGATAAAAAAAGCAAATATAAAGAACACCGGAACGATGAATTAATAAAATATAAGGCAGGCTTAATATTTACATATATTAAACAAATGATAAAGGTGAATCTATGGCAATAACTTATAAAGAAATAGACACAGAACTTCTCGAAAATATAACGGTAAAATACGGTGAATGGGCTAAAAAGCACATTCACATAGGAAGCGACAGCTTTTCGCTTGCCGCAATATTCGACGATATACCGGTTGGTTTTATTTCTACATATATACGGAATCTTGACGAACCTCTCGCAGAAGAAAAAGACGCATACATTGATGTTATCGAGGTGGATAAAGAATTCCGCCGGAAGGGCATTGCGGCTGAGTTGATTTCACGAACCGAGGTGTGGGCAAAAGAAGAAGGACTTTTGCAAATACGTGCGTGGAGCAATCAAAGTAAAGTTGGAGCAATAAAGATGTGGCGAAGCCTTGGCTACGGGCTTTGTCCTGCGAAAATCTGGATTGAATGGTGCCATGAAATTGTTGACGGATACTATGTTGTAAAACAGTTGAATCCAAAAAATCCATACCCCGAAATAACAAAACTGATAAAAAAGGATTTACGCAGCGTTACATCAAAACCGATAGGGGACTTCCGGCTTACCCGTGCGAAAAGCGGTGTTTATGTATATAAGTGTTTGTATGATGGAAGCCCCGCAGTTGTCAAGTATTTTGAAAATGAAAGCGACAGGCGTGAAATCTTAAACTACCGGATATTAACTCGACACAATATTCCGACTATTGATGTGCTGGCGCTTGGCACAGCAACTCTTGTGATGGAAGATATATCCGCATCAGACGATTGGCGGCTTGGGGTGGAGGATGATTTTTATGATGTTGATGTTACGAAATGCCTTGCAAAGTGGTATTTTACGTTTCATGAAAACGGTACATCCGTTTCAGAGCTTGACAGCTTATTTTTTGAATATGATAGCCTGACGAAAGAGAACTTCATAATACTAAAAGAAAAATTTCCAGAAGCCGGGGAACTCTTTGATTTTGTTTTGGCACATTACGATAAGTTACGTAAGTTGCTCTATAAACCCGCCTTTACACTCGTATATAACGATTTCCACTGGTCGAATTTTGTCGTTCGTAAGGACAAGACGTCAGCGATGATGATTGACTTCAACCTAATGGGAAAAGGGTACAGATATTCTGATTTTCAAAATGTATGCGGTTCATTATCAGAAGAAGCAAAGTCGGCATTTATCCATGAATATGAGCGTTTATATAAGGAAAAGCATGGCCATTCACGCTCTAATGATGAGCTGACTGAAAAGCAAATAGCAAATGTAGCGGGTAAATTATACGAGCTTGTCGTTGCATTTTTAGAAAGGGATACCTTCCCGGAGTGGGCTGAAGCCGTCAGAAACGAAGCCCAAGATGGGTCACTTTTAGCAGAAACAAAAAAACTGCTGTCGGAATAGTGTTACAAGACAAAAAAGCAAGCACGTTTTACTGAAACTTTGAGTTCACATCACATAGCAATATTCAAGTAGTTTTAATTGAGCGTAATTTCTTATAAAATTACATCAATTAATGAATCTACTTTTTTATGCAACTATAAACTGTCAGACGCTGGTAAAGTATAAGATGTTTTATATAATTATTAGGAAAAAAGTGCATTTCCGGGTTTACGGAAATGCACTTTTTAATAAAAAGGCTTTGGTATCAATTCGATAGAAAGGAAAAAATATAAGTATCAAATAAGATTGTTAGAATATGAATTAGCTTTTATTATTCTTTGGAACATCGCAGAAGAATCCGGCATATGGGAATTTATACAGCATTACAGGTGCGCCGAACATGCTGATAACCTCGCCCCTCGCCGTTCCATTAATAATCTGCTCCGCACCTTCTCTAAGCTTTGGGATTAAGTCCGGGCTGACGGGGAACGAACCATGTGATGGATATATTGTGTCAAACTCATTGATATACAAGGACAGCTTTTTCATGCTTTCGGCATACAGGGGCAGATTTCTGCGTTCCTTAAACATGAAGATGTTCCCATCCTGAACCGAATCTCCTGATATAAGCACCCTGTTATTTATATCAAGTATAGCTATGCTGCCGGGCGTATGTCCGGGGATGAAGATTATTTTCAAGGGGCGGTTTCCAAGATCAATAATGTCATTATCATTTATAGGCACAATAGTTCCGGCACCGCCGTGGGCTCTGTAGTTTTCTTCTTCGTCAGGATGCATGTAAAAACGCTCAAAACTGCCGTTGCCTGAAATATGATCCGGGTCGGCATGTGTATTCAGAAGCATTATCGGCAGTTTTGTGAAGCTTTCCGCAATTTGCTTTGCATCCGGTGTTCTCATGCCGCTATCAACAAGCAGCGCCTTTTCCGTTCCGGCAAGTAAGAAAAATCGTACGCCGCTATCCTCAATCCGCCATGTGGTATCGTTTATTTTGATAATCTCCGCCATCAGTATTCCTCCACATCATCATTTATCATTTATTTTATGATATCAATACCACGCATAAATCGCAATCATTTTCGCATAGTAAAATGCTCGAAATTTTTTACTCGTCATAAAAACGGGGGAGTGAAAGGCTATTTTAAATAATTTCAGGGGGACGAGAGGCTCATCATGGCTTAACTATTTCAATACTAATCAACTCTTACTTCTCGGCAGCCGTAAATTACAAATACATTGTACCATATTATTGCAGAGGAATGTATAGCGTAACATGTTGTTAGTCGATTTAATTCCAAACTATGCTCTCTGCAATGTCGCGGATGGTATTTTCATCTGTAAGAGCAGAGTCAAACTCAAAGGCAACATATGTCCTGTGAGCAGTGTTATATGTGAGAAGACCGTAGTTATATTTTGCTGCAGGATTTTCAACGCCATCAATCTCATATGACTTTGCTCTATAATAAACCTTTGTAATGGCAACATTACCATGCTCAAAGGTTTTATAACTTCATAAGTACTTCCACTATAATCATCACTTGTATCACAAAGAAGAACAAGACACCTCAAATGTGTTGCCAAATCAATCTGAGAATGATTAAACTCAGAGGTGTTTAACTCTTCTTCGGATAATTCTTCTTTATCATCCGCATATTTCTGAACCCTATTGATAAAAGTTTCTCGGCTATCATTATTTACACTTATTGTTTCTAAACACATCTACATATTAATTGCTCATCAAGTGTCCAGCCTTCCGAAATTGTAGTTTCGATAGTAAAACCCGTAAAAATGATGCGCGCTGTTGTATTGTCATGCCATTATAATTATGCGGAAAGTGTACGGAGACAGTGCTGTAGCTATTTGCTGTTTTGTATTCAAACTTATGCGGCTCAATTTTAACAAGAGAGACGCAAACTTTTGTTATGTGTTCCGATAAAATACCCAGATATTTCTGTGGTAAAATTCGCTGTCCTTTTTAATTGTATCACTTTTATGTTTCTCTTACTGCCCGATATATAGTGTAAAATTAAATGGGGTAACTGGAACTGAATAGAGTATTAAAGAGAATCAGGTTATAATGTTACAGTTATTTAACCATAAGTAAAAGCACAAAATTCATTTATTATTAAGTATTATGAAACACTCACGTTGTTCTTCTAAAAAGTTGAATAAATATGTATTAGCGAAAAACCCCTTCCGTTAGATAAAAACTAACGAAAGGGGTTCAATATATTTAATGGATACTCTATATATAGGCAGTTACCTATTCTCCAAAACTGTCTCCTTCACAAACGAAACGGATGCGTTAATTGCTGTATTAAAGTCCTCGCCGCCAAATCCGTGCCCGGCCCCCGGAATCATTTTGATAGAAGCATTCGGGAACAGGCGTAAAGCTTTCTCGACTACACCCGTTGAAACAATAAAGTCACGGTCTCCCTGAACTATCAGCACCTTGCCTTTGTAGTTCGGCATGAGCTGCCACGGGTCAATTTTTGCAGCGTCACTGTCAAAGTCCGGGGAAAGCCGAACACCGAACACATCACGGACTCCCATAGCAAGACGATGCTTTGATGCTTCAGGTATCATCAGGGCAGGATACCATAGAATAAGCCCGCGGAAGCTTTCGGGGGACTCTTCCGCGACAAGTGTGCTTACAAGGCCACCTTGACTTTCACCCATTAAGAAAAGGTTGTCTGTATCAACATCGCTTTGTGAACGTACATAATCGACAACGAGCTTTAAATCTTCACATTCGGTGGAAATCGTCATCATTTCCGAAAGCGCGCCGTCACTTGTTGTTCTCAATCCGCCGCCGCGAAAGTCAAACATAAAGCAGTGAATACCCGCTTTTGCAAAGGCTTCGCCCCTGTTATGTAAATCGGCGCAGCATCCGTTGAAGCCATGGCTTAAAATTACCGCAGGTTTCCGCCCGCCACCCGTGGCAGGGAATTTAACTCCTCTGACTGTCATGCCGTTTTCGTGGGTAACGCTGAAGTGCACAAAGCTCACCTGATCCATCGTCGTTTCCTTTCTTTATATTATAATTATGTTAAATTACTTCTTATTTAGGATGCTGTACGAATCTTCTTCATCCATTTACGGCTGCGCAGACGGAAATAGCACCAAACGCACTTTATTATCTGGTCAATTTTAAGAAAGGTATAAATCCAAAACGGCGGCATATGCAAGACAAGACCGGCAATAATACCGAGGGGAATTGACGCTACCCAAAGGAATAAAATATCGCCCGCCATGAGAAAACGAGTGTCTCCGCCGGCGCGAAGGACGCCTTTTGTTAAAACCGAGTTCATGGACTGGAAGATAACGATAAAGCCGATAGCGTCCATGAGCTCCCATGCAATTGCTTTCGTTTCCTCCGATACCTTGTAGTAATTGATTATAGGTGTGCGCATCAAAAGAATTACAACTGCTGCAAAACAGCCGAGGATAAATCCAATACCCAAAAACGTATAGCCCTGCTTCTGGGCTTTTTCCATGTCTCCTTCGCCCATTGTGTGGCCGGTAACAATGCAGCTTGCGTGTGCCATGCCTTGAGTTAAAACGGAAGATAACTGCTGCAGAATTGTTGTTACGGAGTTAGCGGATACAAAAGTCTTACCAATGCGCCCTATTACCATGGCGACGGCGTTGTTGCCGAGTGCTAAAAGGCCGTCGCTTATAAACACAGGTATACATACGCGGATATATTCGAAAAGCAAGTCGGCGCATCTCATGCTAATATCTTTGATTTTGTAACTTATTCGCTTATCATAGAAAAAGAAATATCCGCATATGAATGTCAGCTCAAAAAGCCTTGCTATCAGTGTTCCAACAGCGGCACCGGCTATCTCCATCCGCGGCGCACCTAAATGACCGAAGATGAATACCCAGTTGAAAAATATATTAACGAAGAACGCAATGATAGATGAGATGAGAGGGATTCTCACCTGCCCCACGCTTCGGAGAACAATCGTACACGTAAGGGACAGTCCTATGCAAACAAATACGGGGATTTGCCAGCGAAGATATATGACGCCGTAGTTTATAATATCCTTCTCCGGTGTGTACATCCGGATAATCAAATTTGGGGCAAAGATTGTCGCCAGTGTGAACAAGGAGGATAGTATGAGGACAAACCGAAGCATGATGGTAACAGCTTTGCGAAGGGAGGGGAGCTCTTTCATGCCCCAGTATCTTGATGTTAAGACTGACGCCCCCATGCCAATCCCCATGCAAAAGATTTGATAAAGGTTTATGAACTGCCCGCCAAGAGCCGAAGCCGACAGCTGTGTATCGCCCATGGAGCTGAGCATTATAGTATCCATCAGGTTTACCCCGACGGTTATAAACTGCTGGGCTGAAATGGGGATTGCAATCGATAATATTTTCTTGTAAAAGTTCTTATCTCCGACGTATTCCTTTAAAGAATTCATATTATGTATCCAACACTTATTTATCTTGACCGTATTAACCGAGATATTATTATTTTAAAATAATATTTTCGCTTTTCTCATATCAAACAAAACGCTTTTTCTCACCGGCAAAATTGAACTGCAGCAACTGTACATTGCTGCAGTATTATTAAGAGAATTGTCTTTTTGATAAATCACCTTATCGAATCTATGATACCAAAAAAATAAGGATATTTCAATGTTTACGGTGTAATTTTGAGAATAATAATTCGCTTTTACGTTTTTATAATATCGTTGACCCGGGGGATTTTCTTTATTTACTTGAAAAATCAAGAGCGGCGTCCGTCTATAACGGACCCCGCTCTTTGTTGTGAAAGTATAAAACCCTATTGAATATTAGAAGAACGGCAAAGACCCGCTGTCGGTAATGTGTACTAAAAAGTTTATGGTATATCTACGTAAGGTACTGTGTAGCAGACAATATTTCCATCTTCTTCGTAAAGAAAATAATTAAAATTATAACCTTCTACACTCGCTTCAACATAAAGAACAGTTCCGGATGAAGAGTTGAAGGCCTGAATACTATCGATAATAGTATTCGTTGGGAAACTGTAGAAAAGCTCAGTATTACCTTCCGATAACTTAAATATTTTACCACCAGTAGGATTCGTTGCCGATCCTGTATGTGGCCATGAGCGTTCATACTCTTCCGGAGAATAACCGCTAAAGTAAATGTTGTTGCTGTCGTCGATTGTAAAACTCATACGATCTCCGGTTACCTCGGAAGTATAAAGTGTATCGGTCAGTGTGCCGTCATAGCTATATAGGTAAATACCGCTTGTTGATTGACACAGGATTTGATCGTCAAGGAGAATAAAATAACTGATTTCACCGCGGTTTATTATTTCAGTGTCGGTACCTGCATTAATATCATAAGCATGAAGAACGGATTTTATATCGTAATAGAGAACTCCATTCTTTACGAAGTATCTAACATCATCGTTTGCGAAAGATAAGACTTTTTCTACATTATCATTGCTAGTATTGAGTTTATAAATGATAATGCCATATTCTTCCGCTTCTTCGTTGTAATAGTCTTGTGAAAAATATACATCCCCGTCACAGGCAACGAGATACCCGATTCTGTCACCCTCCGGTGTGCGGTAGTGCTCATGAAGTGTCGTGTCCATAGAATCTATGTCAAGTGAATATATTATGGTTACATCTTCACCACCGTACATAACATCCCGCCGGGCAAAATACAACTTACCGTCGGACTCGTTGTATGAAAGAGTATTGTATGTTTCATTGCCAGCGGAGCTTGCCGCACACCCTTCCTCAAAGCCTTTGTGCTTACAAAGAGGGTCGTTGCACAGAGGGAGTATAGCGCCTGTTGTTTTGTTTATGTAGCAAAGATATAGAGCTTGCCGTTCGTTACGGGCTAATAAAACAATTGCGTCCTTTGTCTCCGCTTACCCTTTTTTATAATCTAAAAGAATTCCGTTTGAGGATATCCCGGATTCAAGCGGTTGCCAAACGATTGTATCGTTAGTTGTGTCTTCAGTATTCTGGGTTTCGTCTATTTCTCCCGCCTTAACATAATTAAACTCACTGCAGGAAGTCAGTAAAAGAAGCATTAATGTAAGCAAAGTAAATGCTAGAATTAAAATTACTCTCTTCTTGATGTTCCCCCCATTCTTTAGTATAAGTTTTCTTTGGAATATTGCTAAACGGTTGAGTAAAACATTACACAGAAGTTTATCGTCCCCCTTCCTTTTTAAATAAATAGGTCTCTTCTCTTTATTCTCAGCACGTCGCATTACAGTCGAGTTAAATGGCTCACGAAGCAGAATAATAACAAATTGAATATTATCAAGACGTTTCTGTTAATTACAAATGCAGCAGAAAAGCAATGGTTTTTATAGTTTCATTCTGAAAAATATAGCTTTGTCACCCTTGCGAGGAGTAATTGCATTCATATTAATCAATAAGTAAATTAACCAGAAAGACGTACACCAAGAATGTGTGTTCTATAACGTTATGTATTTATATTAACTTGATCATTTAACATTTTTATAAATCAGGGCTTCGTGTCTGACGACAGTATGTTTATTATATTTTATGGTTTTCATACATTGCAGGTGTAAATGTGAGGTATTAAATAAAGTCGGGACGAGTCATTAATATAATTTAACTCCGCTGATAATATATTTGCTATAATTAATAAAATGTAGTTGTAGTTCAATAATATGGTATCATAGATAATTAATATTGTCAACATTACATAATTTACATAATTGTAATCTATGTATTAATAAATATATCGTACAAAAATGTTTGCGAAGTCTATAAAAAAGCTACAGTAAATAAATAGAGTTGTATTTTTTAGTAAAAAACTTGATGTGAACAATGGAAAAAACGACAAGGAACAATATTCATATATCAACGTCTAATACAATATGTATCATATACAGTCATTATTGTTGTAATATAACAGAACGTCGGGCTTCAAACAAAAGGGAAAAACTCGTGAAAAAGTATTGTAATTCCGGAGAAAGTGAACTATATTGTAAATTATTGTACTCAAGGATACAAGGACTGTGTATGAACGTGATATAGTTGACGGTAAACTATGTGAAATACCGACAGATAAAAAAGAAGTGAATTACTACATTCTTAAAAGATACTACGATGGTACATGGCGCTGGTTGGGAATTGATCGATTCTTTGATATTACGAGTGAATATGATTACTGTAATGGCTTACATAAAAGCGCAGTAAAACATAAAACACTGTCTTTTCTTTATACCCATCAAGTAAACTGTCCTTATTGAGCTTTTTATATCTTTCTTTATAAATAAAATCTCCTGTGGTGTTTTTATTGCTGCCACAGGAGTTATTTTTTTATTGCTCGTTTATTACGTGCCTTATCAAAATGATATAAAACTTATAAAAGTTAAAGACGAGAATTTTTTAGGGTGCGAGTTAAAAAAAGATTTAATCATGCGTTATAATGGAAATAAAGTTATAATACAGCAGCTCTTTAACCGGACACATCTAAGCATAAAAGGACAAGAAAATAAGTGTCTTTTCTGTTAATGTAGCTTCAAGAGGGGTGGGGTGAGATGTATTGGATTAAAGAAATGCAAAACGCTATTGCATTTATTGAGAGCAGAATAACTGAAGATATCAGTATTGAGGAAATCTCCCGCAGTGCTAACTCATCGAGCGCTAATTTTCAAAGAATCTTCAGTATTGTTACCGGTATGACGGTTGGCGATTATATCAGATACCGACGGTTATCACTTGCTGCGCAAGATTTAGTTGAAAAAAACTTAAAAATTATAGATATCGCTTTGAAATACGGATACGAAACTGCCGAAAGTTTTACAAAAGCATTTACTCGTTTTCATAGTGCAACCCCGTCTGCCATAAGGCGAAAAAAGTCCACTCCAAAAACTTTTGAACCCCTCTTAATCAATGTCGACATACGAGGAGGATTTGTCATGCGGAGAAAACTGATTCCCAATATACCGGAGCTACCGTATGACGGCAATAATGTTGCGTTTTTCATAACACTGCTCGAAGCTACATTAAAAGGCCTTGGTGAGGATTGCGACAAAGCAATGCTGACCGCTATAAGCGGTGAAGGCAACTGCTTTTGCTGGGATGACGGTGAATGGGTATTCGGCAATGAACTTACAGATAGTATAAACGAAACGCCGTTTGAGACTGAAAGACGTGTGCTGTCTGCACTCGGCTGGAAAGCAAAATACATAACCGTAGAGCGGGGAAAAGACGGCAGTTTTTTGAATACGGATATTTTACAAATCAGACGCGATTTCGTCTCCGCTATTGACAGAGGTTTCTAGTGAGCCACATAAACCATGCTGATTATAACCTGAATGTTTACTTTGGCTATGAAGACGACGGGCGGAAAATTATAGGGTATAACTACAACAACGGATACGAAGCCGGGGTTTCACCTGCTTCTGACGTTAGCGTTCCGGTAACATGGGACAACTGGGAAAACAATATCAGCGGATATATTTTGTTGGAAGGTAAAACCGAAACATCCAGTGAAAGAGATATGGCGTTATCAACGTTTCAGTTTATTGTCGAGCATGCGAAGAGAAAAACTGAAATAAAAGGTAAAAAAGTCGGCTTTGCGGCGTGGGAATCTTTTTTATATCACCTGGAGAATGATGATTTTACTGACCTCTCACCGGAAGAAGTAAAAAACAGATTTTTCATATATTGCGACGGTCTTTGCCAGATATATGCACGGAAAAATGCGCTGCCGTATTATAAACATCTTGCAGATAAGTTCCCGAAGTGGCGGGAGTATTTAGAAAAAGCAGCTTTAGCTCTTGATGAATGTGCATCATATGGTGGCTTTTTATGGAGTCAGGGTTTCACTTTTGATGACGTGGGGTTTGAGAGATTTCGCTCTTTAAAGGCGCGAAAGATACTTGCCGATGCCGGACGAGAAGCAATGCAAAAGGATTCATATACTGTTGAGCAGTTTGAGAAGATACTTGAAGAGTCGAAGCTGGGAAAATGAGATTCGTACATTTGTTATATTTAAGGTCGGAGATAGTTCATATTACGAAGTTGAAAAACAAATAGAAGAGATAAATAAAAAAATAGGTGATATATATTTATATAACAGGTGTTAAATAGGTAAATTGACTCATGATTTTGCTGTGTGAGAGAATTTTAATCATTTTTCATTTGACTCTTCCGTTGGGTAATAGTTTATAATATACTCATATTTAAAAGGGAGAATAATTTTATGAATGAGTTAATCAAAATTAGGGATGTTTCGGCGAAGTACAATATATCCGCCCGTACACTACGTTATTATGAGGATATGGGCTTTATTACGAGCATCCGAAGCGATGATTATGCATACAGGTTATATGATGACGCCTCTCTTAAACGATTGGAACAAATTTTAATTCTGAGAAAATTAAATATTAGCATTAAGGATATTCAACGTATATTTAATTCATCAAGTTCCGATGTTGTTTTAGAAGTGCTTAGTAAAAAGGTTGACGGTATTGATGAAGATATTGCTCTTTTACATGAACTGAAAGAAATCGTGCTGGAATTTATACATCAAATCGAGCAAGCAGATTTTGATAATGAATCAGATATAAAACTTCTTTATGAAAGAGCAAAGGATATAAAGACGCAACTTGTGAATGTAAATTATAATGGTAACCCTTCAATAGTAAATCGTCTTCTCGAGGTTACTGAGAAGCTGGATAAAAAAGTGCCGGATATCATGATAATCAGAATACGGAAGTTTAGAGCTGTGACATCAGGACTTTTGACGTTTGAAGAACTTTTTAGTAGTGATTTCGAGCCGTGGCAAGAGGCGCACAACTATTTATTTAAGCCGGTTGTTTTTGATTGTCCTGATTTTTTATGTGGAAAAGACGGAAAAGCTGAATGATATGGGCTGTCAAAGATGAGGTGACAGAAGCAGATACTTATCCATATAAAATAATTGATTATCCCGGAGGTTTATATGCAGTCGCGGTCAGTGTAGATGGTGACAGCGAAAGTCATGATAGGGTGATGAAAAAGATAGAGCAGTGGCTTGAAAACACAAACTTCACGATTGACAGCGGACGTGCATTTATGGGAAATATGATTTACGTGGACGATGAAATTAAAGAAGGACTTGGCTACCATCAAATGAATCTATATACGCCTATAAAATTAAAAAAATAAAGGGTGGTTAAAAACATCGTTTCCACCAATTTGTTCCGTGCCAATACGGTTGTTTTGTGCCACAAATCGTTAAATAATTAATAATGAAAAAAAGCTTTACGGTTTGATAAATAAACCTCCACCGTGGTATAATTTACCTCGGCGGAGGTTTTCTACATGTCAAGATGTGTAATTTTAACAGAGTAAAAATTTATGAATTTATTTGAGAAGGTCAGAAGGTCATTGCCAAAGGGAAGGGGCAGACAACAACCCTTGGTTGACAATCCATGATGTTTCATCTAAATGAAGATGTCGTCGCATTAGAAACCCGTGATACCGGAAAAAATCCTTTATTTGTTCTCCGACGGACGATTTAACGGTTGAAATATAGTAAGGTAAAAGTAAAATTATAAACAATGAACTCCACTGTTATAAACATGGATATAACCTGTTCCTGTGAAAACTGTCGTGCAACCAGTCTTGATTTCTCACAAAATATAGCGGATGTGCCAACCTTGTTTTCTTCTCGTTGGTGCTTTCCGCAGAAAGGCATGGTGGTAGATAATGAGCATGAGCATAACAAGTAACGAAACAAAGTATAAGTCAACCCTTATCGCAGGATTTATGGTGCCTCATCCGCCAATGATTGTTCCTGATATAGGCAGGGGAAGTGAAGCGCAGATATCAGAAACGATAAAGGCGTATGAAAAGGTTGCGAGTGAAATCGCAGCAATCGAACCCGAAACAATAATAATCACAAGCCCGCATTCCGTCATGTATTTGGACTACTTTCACATATCACCGGGAAAGGGGGCTGCAGGAAGCTTTGCTTCTTTCAGGGCTTCGGGGGTCAAATTTAGCGAGAGATATGACGAAGAACTCGTTTACGAGATAACAAAGCTCGCGGACGCGGAAAAAATCCCGGCGGGGACGCTGGGGGAAAGAGACGCAAGGCTTGATCACGGCACGATGGTTCCGCTATGGTTTATCAGAAATAGATATAAAGGCGGCAAGATCGTAAGAATCGGTTTGTCGGGCCTGTCTTTAATAGATCACTACAGGCTCGGGATGATTATTCGTGATGCTGTCAATAATATCGGAAGACGCGCGGTTATTGTAGCGAGCGGAGATCTCTCGCATAAACTGCAGGAGTATGGCCCATACGGATACGCGCCTGAGGGTCCCGAGTATGATAAACGGATAATGGATGTCATGAGCAGAGCGGCTTTTAGCGAACTTCTTGATTTTGACAGCACATTCTGCGAGAAAGCTGCAGAATGCGGTCACCGCTCTTTCGTAATCATGGCAGGCGCGTTTGACGGAATGTCTGTGCGCGCAGAGAAACTATCATACCAGGATATCACAGGCGTAGGATACGGAATATGCACTTTTTATCCTGATGGATATGATGAAAGCAGGCGCTTTCTTGACCGCAGGCTGGCTGAGGTAGAGGAAGAACTGCGCTTAAAACGGGACAAGTCCGATGCGTATGTCAGACTTGCCCGCAATGCAATTGAGGCATACGTGCTTAGAAGGGAAAGGATATCCGTACCGGATGGCCTTCCCGAAGAGATGCTGACAAGGAAGGCAGGAGTGTTTGTCTCAATCCACAAGCACGACAGCCTAAGGGGCTGCATCGGCACTATAAGCCCGACGAGAAGCTGCGTGGCTGAGGAGATAATCACAAACGCGATCAGCGCAGCCACAAAAGATCCGAGGTTCCCGGCAATTTTGCCGGATGAGCTCGGTTGGCTTGAGATAAGTGTCGATGTCCTCGGAGAGCCTGAGGATATTGAGTCGAAGGATGAGCTTGATGTAAAGAAATACGGAGTCATCGTGTCATCGGGTTTGAAGAAGGGACTGCTGCTTCCTGATATTGACGGTGTAGACACGGTTGATCAGCAGGTGGATATAGCAATGAAGAAGGCCGGCATCCACAGCAGCGAAAAGTATAAATTGCAGAGATTTGAAGTAGTCAGGCATTATTGACGGAGGTGGGTATGGCTGTTTGTGAAGTGTGCTTCAGACACTGCAATATCGCCGAGGGAGGAGTTGGTTTCTGCGGGGCCAGAACCTGCCGGCAGGGAAAGGTAACAGCTGCAAACTACGGCAGGATCACTTCTCTTGCGCTCGATCCGATAGAAAAGAAGCCGCTGACAAGGTTCCGCCCGGGTTCTATGATCATTTCGGTAGGAAGCTATGGTTGCAATCTTCGGTGTCCTTTCTGCCAGAACTACCAGATTTCCTGGTCAGATGTGGCACGCAGATATGCGGAAAGAGCCGATTATATTACTCCTGAAGAACTCTCCTCAATCGCGGCATCTTACCGCGGGCAGGGAAACATAGGCGTTGCCTTTACGTACAATGAGCCGCTTATCGGGTATGAATACGTACTTGACGCGGCAAAGTTGATGCATGAGATGGGGATGGTGAACGTGTTGGTCACCAACGGCACAGCAGAGCTTTGGGTGCTGAGGACACTTACGCCATACATTGATGCCATGAATATTGACCTCAAGGGATTTACAGATAGATATTACCGGGATGTTCTCGGCGGAAATCGGAGGATGGTCATGGACTTCATAGAAGAAGCCGTGAAAAACTGCCATGTCGAGCTGACAACACTGATCGTGCCTGGTGAGAACGATACAGTTGACGAGATGCGTGCCCTGACTGAATGGGTTTCCGGATTGACAGACAGGGAAGGAAGAGTCATCGGGCCGGACATTCCGCTGCACATTACGAGATTTTTCCCGCGCTTTCATATGACAGACAGACAGCCAACTGATGTGGGACTGATATACAGCCTTGCTAAGACTGCGAGAGAGAGGTTGAATTACGTATACGTGGGCAACTGCTGACTGTGTTTATTAGAAGGGATATGTATGCTATTGGCGAGCCGGGCTGATGTACCAGTTATTAATTTCAATATATAAATTTTAGGGATTTATTATACATCATGTCTTGTTATTATATTCATGCAGGGATAGGCACAAACTTAATTCTACCTTACGTGCCCTATTCCTGATACTTTTTTCTATCACTATCCAATATGTAATGTAACCCTACATATGTCCAATAATAAATCGTTTTAATAAAAAAAGAAGTATGATATAACATGAATATCATGCTTCTATTAACAAGAGAAATATAACGTAATGTAAGAGAAATATTATGAAAATATTTAAAGCAATTCAAGCATTGATAAAAAGTACTTTTTTTTCGAAAAAGGCATTTATTATCCTTCTAATTTTAAGCATATCTATCTCCTGTGCCGTATTCATTTATTTCAACACATCGTATTTTGATGAACTAAAAAGTTTATTTTCATCATCGCTTGAGCTTCACAGCGTTATCATTACATTCCCTGAAAATGTGGATTATAAAAGCATAGAATCAGCCCTTGAGGTGCTCGACCACGATTTTTGCGAGTACATTATACTGGGTTATAATATAAACTATCGAAGAAATCCTTATAGTATAAATAATATTTGTTCTTTTGTTCCGGTCCGGATTAACCCTTATACATTTCTTTACTCAACGTCAACATGGGAGATATTTGAAAAAGAACCTGAGCCGGGTCACACATATTTAAGCGCCCAAATATTTTCAGATATAAAGGCAAAACGACCATATTTAGGTCAAACCTTTTCGTTAGGTGATGTGGAAGGCCGTAGGGAGTACATATTTGACGACAGAATCGCGATTGACAATTTTGAAATGATAGTGTCCCTCGATGATTTTATAACTTACGATAAAGTTAGTTTTTTGGTATACAGTTATTCTGAGGGCACTCCCCTTTCCGTGATAGTTAAAACTAACGAGAAGTTAGAAGAGCTTTTCCCGGGAGTTGAGTGCGAAATAAAAAGAGGACTGCCTGAATCAAAAAAAAGGCGATTACTATTCAAACATTTCCTATTTATCAATTTTTATGTTCGCATGCGTCGTAAGCTGTGGGATCATATATATTTACATAGTAGGAGAGCGTAAAAAAAGATTTTTCGGTCATGCGTCTTTTCGGTATAAAGCGGCACCATGTGTTTTTATCAATAATGCTTGAGCTTTTCATATATAACTTTATTGCCTATGCCATAACGCTGTCTTTATTCATTGCTTGGTGGCTTATAAGTAACGGGAACGTATCAATTTGGCTGCACATAAAAGATGCTCTTTTCATTATCGGTTTATTGTCTATATTTTGTTTTATAACAAGCATAATCCTTGCCCTATATTTATCACGCAAGATACCATCCGCTTATAAAACAATGTAAAATTTTGAGGTTTAATGATGACGGAAGTTAAAACAAAAACACCTGAAAAGCAACGCTTTGCATCATTTTTCAAAATACTAAATATTGAAGCTCTTCATATAAGGTTAATATTAAAGAAAAATAAAACAATATATCTGATGCTCATCATTGAGCTTACTCTTTTAGCCTTTTCTTTAAGTACTGTTGTATCAAGCCTGTTCGTCGATATTTACAGGAAATACAGGTATCTTGACAGAGAAATGGGACAGGATATTGCTGTTCTCTGTATAGACAGCTCTATTGATGATACGCTATTGATGCAAATCGAATACGATGGATATATAGACCTTGTTAATGAAATAAGAGAAATAAACGGAATCACAAATGCAGGGTTTATCATAAATAACTGGGATACTGTAAAAGGCGGTGTTTCTACTGAAATACGGATTTATCCTGCATTTATCTTAGATTCAATTAGTCAGCCTTTGTCTGAGGGGAGATGGCTAAACACAGAAAGCGGAGAGCAAAATCCTCCCGAATGTGTTATTGGCGGATAACTTACAGATGTTTATTCAATCGGTGATATAATTCAATGCTCCGAAGGAAGGAAATATAAAGTAATCGGGAAACTTACAAAACAATTCTACGTGCTGTCGACAGATACAAGTTCAAATAAACATTATAGTATTTCATATTTTCTTGATAATAAAGATAATGTTATTATAACAACTGATAAAAACCAAAAAGCCAGTACTACAGGTTCACTTCTTATTGAATATGATAAATCAATTTCCTTAAATGAATTAAGGGTACTCCTTTCACGTTATGGCATACTTTTTCGTTTGATGATATGTACAATAACGCAAAATACGATATATTGAAAAAAATAAAAGACTCATTCCCATATTTAGCTTCAATTCTCGTTTCATCAATTATTATTTCAACGGGAGGGTTTTAATATCATTTCAGCGGAACATAAAAAATTATGCCATCCTGTCGCTGTATGGACAACGAAAGAGACAAATCATTATATCAATTATTTTTGCTTATTTAGTAATCTTAATTTTATCGTATTTCCTTGGGTGTATTGCTTATAAAATTAACACTTCTACAGAGCCCATCCCTGATCCAATTACATACGAGGGATATATTGCCACAGGCATTGTCTTTTCAATAATATTAATCATAAATTGTATAATTATTTCCGCTGTTTTTCATCGCTCGCCCCTTTCAATATATATTGAAAACAAATAATGCGTATGTAATATAAAAGTATTATTTTATAATTATAATGGAGAAACACATGATAAAACTTGAGGAAGTAACGAAAAAATACCGCATATCAAAGGACAGGGATTTTACTGCGCTGAAAGGCATCAATTTATCGATAAATCAAGGAGTATTTGTCGCTATCACGGGAAAATCCGGCGCCGGCAAATCGACACTTTTACATATAATCGGCTGCATTGATAATGTATCGGGGGGCAGATATGAGCTTGACGGGCGGGATATAAGCAGTCTTGGCGACGCGAAACTTTCCGAAATACGAAACTCTTACTTTGGCTTTATCCTGCAGGATTTCGCGCTTATAAACGATATGACGGCTGCTGAAAACATAATTGATACCCGTGTTTTTCTCAAAACGTCCGATGCGCGGCATATCGGAGAGGGTAAAAGCACTCTTAACAGAGGTGGGTTTGCCTGAAATGGCAAATAAAAAGGTGAAAATATATGTCCAGGGGTGAGCGTCAGCGCGTCGCTATTGCCCGCGCGCTTATAAACGAACCGTCCGTCATACTCGCGGACGAGCCCACAGGCAACCTTGACAGCGCAACGTCCGCCGGAATATTTTCTATTTTCGAAGAACTCAACCGCCACGGAAAGACTATCATCATGGTGACGCACGACAAGGAGCTTGCGGACAAGTTTTCGCGCAAAATCGTTATCTCCGACGGAGCCATAATATATGACAGCAGTAAGGAAAACAGCACCTTTGACACAACACATGAAAGCGTTAATCTTTAATTATTACATTAGTTTTATAACAACTATGAAACGGACACGGTTTATTATAACTTAACCGATGGGGAAACAATGATGTTTTACCTAATACTTGAATTAATAAACAAATGGCCGCCTTCGGGCGGCTTCCTTTTATCCTGTGCGCACTTTGTTTGGGGTTAATTAATAAATTTAAACACAACTCCCCGACACTGAACAGGTCTTTGTGAATAACAAAGCAATTGAAGAAGCAAAGGACCAGGCAAACAAAAATGAGAATGTCGTAACGATCAATATAGAAACTGAAGACATTGAAATAATCGAAGAACCCAAACGTGACGCCAACGGCTTCATCTACACCAAAGAAGAGGCTATTGCTGCTCTTGCTGCTGAATGGAAGAGACTCGAAGCTGAGAATGACTTCAATGTGACCTATGCATGGGAAGTTGCTCAGATGCAGGGACAGAGCAGAGAAGAGTTTGACGCTAATGTTCAGCTTATGTTAACAGACCCTTATTCTTCGACAGTTCTTCCAACTTATTTTGATGATTACAGAAAAAGAGGAGATTTGAGTCTTTTAGTTGGGTGTTGTTCTCTATGGCTTGGCAGTTGTGGAGATGAAGGCGTAGTTTATTATATGGGAGCACAATAATCGCAAACTATAATGCGAATCAATAATTAATAATTAAAATAAGCATCTATTTTAAAAATAGGTGCTTATCTTTTTACTAATATGTGGTTTTTGACACATTATTGAACTTGATATATAATATTTACATTTGAAAAGGAGGGTACTGTTTTATGAAAAAAGTAATCCGTTATATCTTATACTTTTTAATAATTGCTTCAGTTACTATACCGGTTACTATATATTCAACATATAAAATCTCAGCGGCAACCGATGATACTTACGCAAACTTCGCCACTTAGCTTTTCATCATAGAAAATACCGTTCCATTTGATGAATTCCAAATTCGTTGTGATTATCACGCTCCTTTTCTCGTAACATTTTGAAATTACCTGAAACAAAAGAGCAGTATTTGACTGCTCTTTTGCATTACTGCGAAATTACGATATGTTTTTGCGTTTAATGCACATGAAGAATCTAATTATATAGACACTACAGTGGTGTTGGTCTTCTATGTTTAACATTTATTAGCCATTTTTTAATTAGTTCGATGGCAAAATAATTTTATTTTCCCCAAACGATATAAGTAAGGGAGGGAGTTATTTTTCCATTTTGCCAATGTCTTTTTAACAGAATTCCGAACTCACCTCCCTTAACGCAACTCATTTGGAATCCGGTGTTTAATCGACACTTGTAATGCCACGAATAAAAAAACAGTACTATTAAAAATTTTTGTTTTCACGCAACATTTTGCCTGTCTCAATCGTATTATTGTTGAAAGGGGGAAGAAAATGAAGAGCTCTTTACGTCGTTCGAACGAAGAAATCACGCAAATCTTTAACCGCCATGTTGATACTGTTTACCGTGTTTGTTTCATGTATATGAAAAACAAACATGATACGGAGGACATGGTGCAAAATACATTTATTAAACTCATGAATGATGGGACGGTTTTTGAAAGCCGGGAGCATGAGAAGGCGTGGCTTATAAGAACGGCTATTAACTTATGCAAAGATCATTTCAGGCATTGGTGGTCAAAAACCGTCAGTATAGATAAAATACCGGAAGATGCGGTAGAGCTTTCTTTTGATACGGACGGCACTTATGAGATGATTATGTCACTTCCCCCTAAATATAAAACAGTTATTTATTTATATTATTATGAAGGTTATTCAACAGCCGAAATAGCAAAAATGCTAAATAAAAACCATTCCACCATCAGAAGCCATCTCTATAACGCAAGAAAACTTCTAAAAATTAAAATGGAGGATGATTCATAATGAGAATTGAAAATATTAAAAACATATTCGATAATATCAAGCCGGATATCTCCTCTAAAGATAGAATGCTTGGGAATATTTTGGATGGCTCAACAAAGAGAAGAAATCATACTGTATTACCTTTCAATACAAGAAAAGCAATACTTGCCCTTACGTTGATGGCAATATTTACAGTAGGGATGTTTATCTATCATTCCAAACATGCTTTTCTTGACTCCGGATTAAACGGCAGCGACAGTCCAAAAATTGAACAGGACAATTTAACCGGCACGGACAGTTTTTCAGGCAGTGAGGATATGGCTGCACCGATCCTAAATCAATTTCAGCTTGGCAACAGGCATTATATCCACATATCCAATTATGCTGAAGAATTCGGTTTTCCCGCCACAATTGACAGCCGTGACATTGGCCCAAAACTTGCGGTTATTGAAAAAAGCCCGGATAAAAATCTCGTTGGCTGTGAAGTCTTCAGTTATTTACCAGCAGGATGCGAAGCTGTTGTTGCATTAAAAAGAGACAACGGATATGAACTGTATAAATTTTACGCCTTTGAAAGCTACATCGATAATCAAGATGAAGACGCAATTGAATATTTAAAGCTTTATGGTATTAACAGCCCTGACGACATAGCAAAAATCCTGTTTATAGCTTATACCGAAAAAAGCAAGTTAGAAGGAACTACCGATATTATCGGTGAAATCACAGAAAGGAATGAAATAGCCACTTTTTACAGCTACTATTCTGTATTGAAAAACTCCAGTGACAAATACTTTGAAAAGCTGTTTGGTAGTAGCTCGGATACAGGAGATGTCGAGGATAATCATGTGTATCCTAACATGCAAAATGACGATGATGTTCATAATGCAAGTAATATTGACCCTATAGCCCCCGATTATATACCTGAGCCTGATTATAATGGTGAGGCTGGAACCGGCAGCATTTATCCCGGCATTGCAAATGATATGCCGCTTACAGCAGACGGGAGCTCTGATAATGTAGCGTATTTCATATCGCCAACTGACATAAGCCAGCCAACAGATATGCCCGTAACCGGGGGTGACACACCCGCATCTATGATAAATGACCGCGGAGAATCATCTGATTCAAAAGAAGATTCACAATATGGCATGATTGATATTGGCGGTAACGAACCTGTAATAATAAATCCTTCACAGGGTTCAGCAGGTTATGCTCTGGATGGTTCTGTTGCAATTAGGATTTACAATAAAAACGGCGTATACTTCGAAGCAATATACTTCAAGAATATAGGTTTCATTTCCAGATATGAAATCACAGAAGATTTTGCTGCTTTTATTGAATACTATATCAGTTAATGCAGACTGTAAAAATGACACGAGACTCAATAAAAGAAATTTTCCATTCACGCGTTGCAAAGGTGTTGTTCGTTATTGCTAAGACTTTGCGTGATGCCATGCTTATCTTATTCATCAAAAGCAGGCAATTTCGTCATTAAGGTAATCCGTTTATCGATGAAACGTACAGCCTTCTGTTATACTCTATTTTTTAATCAATATTAGTTTTTCCTGTACATCATGTCTTGTGTTATTATATTCATGCAGGAATAGGCACAAACTTAATTCTACCTTACATGCCCTATTCCTGCTTTATTTTTTTCGGCTCTTTGTCAATAGTTGGGGTGACGAGATCTGAATAAATGAAGATATAGATAA
>ENA-UPSA01000744-UPSA01000744.1-bioreactor-metagenome-genome-assembly--contig:-NODE-744-length-42353-cov-41.189229_pt1 | contig 42353 bp, 43 predicted proteins | sample MGYA00238183_ERZ773288 | MGnify/ENA primary metagenome ERZ773288 (study PRJEB29028, sample SAMN07631243) | bioreactor metagenome | isolation source: Switchgrass digestor | place: USA: Dartmouth... | reverse complement strand
GCCGATGGTACTGAGCGGGAAACCGCTTGGGAGAGTAGGCCGCTGCCGGGCCTTTCCCTTTATATTAATTTTATATTGAGGTTGAATGTGTTATGTATAGAGAAGTTGTCAAGCCAAGCCCTATGAAATTTTGGCAGGCAGCGTTACTTATACTGTCCATTATATTTTTTGTTATAATCTTTACAGCGATTTGCAATATTTTATTTAATGTTTTTCATATTGAATTAATGAATTATATTGTTTATTTGGCAATCATATATATAGCTTGGGAAGTTTTTAGAAGGCGTTCAATTGAATATAAGTATTCACTTATATGCGACGCTCTAGTATTTGAAAAGATCATAGGCAATTATACAATAGCTTCCCTTACCGTGAAACTAAACAATATGGAAGCGCTTTTGCCGTTGGACCAGGCTAAAGCCATAAAGGCGAGGACTGCCTATAAATTTGTACACATATCGTGCAAGAAAAAAATATACTGCGCCATTTTTAAAGATGATAAAGGCGCATTATATAAGGTGTATTTCCAACCCGATAAGACTATGCTTCATTTGCTACAGACCCAAGCTGCTCGTCAAGTATGCCAAAGTTAGGCGAGCTCAAAAACATTTCCACCAAATTACTATCGAACTGAGAACCGCTATTTGCAATAAGCTCGCTTATGGCGGCGTCAAGTGGCATGGCCTTGCGATATGGCCTATTGCATGTCATAGCGTCAAAACTGTCGGCTATAGCTATTATTTTGGCGTTTAAAGGAATCTCGGCATCACACAGCCCTGCAGGATACCCTTTGCCGTCTATTCTTTCATGATGATAGAGTATGGACGGCAGCAGCGATTCTAAAACTCCAGTTTTTTTTGCTATTATATATCCCGCGGTGGTATGCTTTTTTACCAATCTAAATTCCGTTTCACTTAACTTTCCGGGTTTATTCAATATATTTTCTGGTATCATTATCTTACCTATATCATGAATTATAGCCCCATCATACAATGATCTCTGTTGTATCTCATCTACAGCGAGCGCTTGAGCTATCATTAGGGAATATCTAGCTACCCTAAGGCAGTGTCTGTGTAAACCGTTATATTTCGTTTCTAGTTCATGATTCAGCGCATATACGGCTTCATGATATTCCATGCGTTTTCAAAGCCCCTTTTATATTTTTAAAGTTCATTAATACCCCACCTTAATATTCTATAGTATCTTTAAATTTCGCGCAACGTTTCTGGACTTAAGCGTCTATTTCCATATTTTTATACTGCAATTGATATAGAGCATAGTATATCCCGCGCTTGGCTAATAGCTCCTGATGAGTTCCTTCTTCCCTTATTCTGCCTTTATGCATTACTATTATTTTATCGGCGTGTTGGATAGTAGACAAGCGATGAGCTACTATTATAGTAGTTCGGCCGCGCGACAGCTTTTCTAAAGCGTCTTGTATTAGCGCTTCGGTTTCCGTATCTATGTTAGCCGTAGCTTCATCTAGCACCAATATTTCAGGATCGAAAGCTAACGCGCGGGCAAACGCTAATAGCTGCCGCTGGCCGGCAGAGAGCGTAGCGCCACGTTCCATCACTGGTTCGTCATATTTTGCTGGAAGGCTCTCTATAAATTTGTCTGCATTTACGTAATGAGCCACTTCTTTGATCTTTTCATCAGAAATATTTTCTTCGTTTAAGCGTATATTGCTCTTTATATCGCCAGTAAACAAAAACACATCTTGCAGCACTACGCCTATATGACGGCGCAAATCGGCTTGCCGGATATTTTGTATATTAATGCCGTCTATAAGGATCTGGCCTTTTTGTATATCATAGAATCGGCTTAGAAGATTTATTATTGAAGTTTTGCCGGCTCCTGTATGGCCTACTAAAGCTACGGTTTGTCCGGGTTCTACATGAAAGCTTACATCTTTTAGTACCCAATCCTCATCGTTGTACGCGAACCACACGTTTTTGAATTCCACTTCGCCTTTCACATGGTCTAGAAGAACAGGATCGGCTGGATCTTCGATGGAAGATTTTTGATCGAGCAAAATGAATATTCGTTCAGCAGCCGCCATCGCGGCTTGCAATATATCATATTTTTCGGCCATTTCGTATATTGGTTGGAAGAATTGCATTATATAATTTACAAATGCGTATAAGACTCCGAACTCTAAAACTCCGCGCAAGACACCCCCGCCACCTACCCATAAAACAGCGGCTAGAGTAAGGGAATATACAACGTCCATGGCTGGACGGAATATCGCGAACACCTTTATTTGTTTCATGTTAGCTTCAAAATATTTTTCGTCTATATCTTCGAATTCTTGCTGTTTGCGCTCTTCTCTGTGAAAGATTTGTATAAGGCGCATTCCCATTATATGCTCAGATAGAAAGGCGTTTATGCGCGCGAGCCTTACCCTGACCAACCTATAAGCTTCGGTAGCCTGTTTTCTGTAAAAGACAGTAAGAAGCACTACAATAGGCAAAAAAGCAATAGCTACCAATGCCAGCTTATAATTTAACCATAACATGGCTAGAGCTATGCCTACAAGCATAAAAACATCGCGGAATAAGTTTACTATAACGCTAGTATACATCTCATTTATTGTATCTGTATCGTTGGTAACACGCGTGACCAACCGCCCGACAGGATTTTTATCAAAAAAGCCAAGCGGCATGTTTTCAATGTGAGAGAATATTTCTTCTCTCATGCCGTATATTATGCGTTGGCCGGTATATTGCAGCACATATGTTTGTATGTAATTCATTATCGCCGTGGCAACCGTTATCGCAAGATATATGACGGATATGCGGGCTATGCCGCGTATGCTCTCAGCCGATATGTTATATATATAGTTATCTATAGCCAATTTCATCAAATAGGGTGTGACTATATTGCCCACAGTCATTAAAAACAATAACGCTATACATAACATTATTGGAGCCCAGTAAGGCTTCATATAATTGAGCAGCCGGCGCATAATCTTGGGATCGTACGGCTTTCTGCTTATTTCTTCATCCACATAGTCTGGCATATGCTTTACCTCACTGCGTTCTCTCTAATTCTTCTTCTAATTTTTGCATTTCATATAAGTCCTTATATAAGCCTGGCTGATTTACAAGTTGCTCATGTGTCCCGCGCTGCACTATCTGGCCATCGGATAGGGCTATTATTTGATCAGCATCTTTAACAGCGGATATCCTATGGGCGATTATTATCGTGGTGCGATTATGCCTTACTTCGCGCAGCCCTTTTAATATGCGTTCCTCAGTGCCGGTATCTACTGCTGACAAGCTATCGTCTAGAATAAGTATTTTTGGGTCTTTGACTATAGCCCTTGCTATGGCTACGCGTTGCTTTTGACCACCAGATAAAGAAACACCTCTTTCACCGACTATTGTATTGAATTTTTCAGGAAAGCTCATGACGTCATCATATAGCTGGGCTATGCGGGCAGCTTGTTCTATTTGTTCCATCGTATAGGAATCTAGTCCAAATGCTATGTTTTCAGCTATGGTAGTGGAAAACAGAAAATTATCTTGCGGTACATATCCTATACTTTCGCGCAGTACCTTTAGGGGTATCCGATTTATGTCTGTATCATCTATAAATACATGGTTATCTTCAACCCGATAGAGCCTGAGCAATACATTTATTATAGTCGTTTTACCGCTGCCAGTACGCCCCACAATGGCAAGCGTTTCTCCCTGCTTTACTTTGAAGCTGATGTTTTTTAATACCGGAGGCAGATTAGGTTCATAGCTAAAAGTCAGATTTCTATACTCTATATTGCCTTGGATTTCTTCTATATCTAAAGGGTTTTCATCAGATATTTCAGGCTGCTCATGCATTATAACATTTATTCGCTTCATAGAGGCTACGCCGCGCTGAGCCATATTCACCACCCAGCCCAGCGATATGACAGGCCATATGAGCATGCCTAGGTAACCGTTAAAAGCCACAAAATCTCCGACGTTGATTTGATCATTTACTACCATCATGCCGCCATAATAAAGCACTATTATAAAGCTTAGCGCGGATAAGAACTGCATAAGCGGATCCATTATGCCCCAGAGTTTTACCATGCGCATGTTCATGTCCATGTTATGCTTATTCGCTTTAGCAAATTTTTTAAGCTCAGCCTTCTCTTGCACAAATGCCTTTATTACGCGTATGCCGGAGAAATTTTCCTCTACCATGTCAGTTAAATTAGAGAAAGCTCGTTGCACATCTTCAAAACGGTCTCGTATGAAACGTCCAATTATTAAAGCGGAGGCTGCCATTATTGGAAACGGTATTAGCGCAAGCAGGCTAAGATGCCAGTCTATGGCCATAAATACGACTATAAGGGAAGCTATTATCATAAAGAATGAATCTGTGGCCATGGCTATACCCTGGCCTATAAACATGCGCACAGCATTTATATCGTTGCTGGCATGTGCCATAAGATCACCTGTTTTATGCATGTTATAATAACGGGGCGATAGCATGGTAAGGTGTGCGAAGAATCTATCGCGCAATTCTTTTTCCAATAGACGCGAGCCGCCTATTATCAGTAAGCGCCATATATAACGCAGTATCATTATAACTACAGCGATGGCTACTATTATAATGGCATATTTGCCAAGGGACGCGTATGTCATGGTGCCTTGCTTTAAGCCATTTGTAATTAAACCGAGCAACCATGGCATGACCAATTGGAGCACATCCACTGCCAATAAACATAAAATCCCATATATGTAGCGAGCTTTATATTTCGAAAAAAACCACCTTAGAGTTCGGAACTCTACCATAGAAATACCTCTTTTTTTGTAATGCTTGAATATTATACCATCTACATCGATATTACTCAACTGGTCGCAGCCGCAATTTATAATTTATAAAAGATTCTCTCTGCAAGCGGCGCAAAGCCCCATATGCTGATGAAATATTATAGCTTTGCGCCGCTTACGTACACGCTATAATATAGATTACGAATTAGAGGTTTATATTTTGCTTGTTGCAAAATCGATACTTGGGTGTCTTATACTATAAAGTACTTAGTACAATACTGTGCTGCTTGCCTAAAAGGGGAAATAATGGAGGTATCAGAATTGAAAGCAAAAACCAAACGCTTTGCGGTCCTAGCAGTGATTATAATAATTGTGGCAATACTTGAGGCGTTTACCTTCTTGCCAAAAAAAATAGTTGATGAAAACGATTATATAGTAGGATTAAGGTTTGTATACAATGATGTGCAATTACCCGTTGATCAGAATGAGATCGTTAAAATACTGAGCAAATATGACAGCATAAGGACTTTTAAGTATTATTTTCCCTATGAAGGCAGGAAAATCAATTTTGAAATAGATTTTGTCGCTAATAATAAACCAGTGCATATATTGTTAGGCGAATTTAATGTGTGGTATAACGACGCTGATAAGGCTGTTTATGAGATAAAAAACGCTGCACAGCTCAAACAAGAATTGAAAGATGCGTTGAGCTTAAAATGAGCATGGTGTTCTAATATAAACTTAGAGAACAAACCGGTGTAGAACTTAAGGGAGTAAGACGGACATGACCAAACGGCGGCTCGCGCGAGAGCCGCTTTTTTATATCTCAATGTCTGAGCATCTTGACAAGGGCGCATACCTTATAATATAATAGATTCACTTTAACGATTTATCGCTTTATCACGATAAAGTAAACGCAGGAGGTTTTAATTTTGAGCTATATAACCATAGCGCTTGCAAAGGGACGGTTGGCCTACTTATCAATGGACCTTCTGGAGCGATGCGGTATAGATTGCAGCGAAGCGCGCTCGTCCACGCGCAAGCTTATTTTTGACGATGATAAGAGCAATACGCGCCTTATACTGGTAAAACCGATGGACGTTCCCACCTACGTCGACCATGGCGCGGCCGATATAGGTATAGCCGGCAGCGACAGCATAATGGAATACGGCGGCTCGCTCTATGAGATGCTGGACCTCGGCTTCGGGCGCTGCCGCATGGCAGTAGCTGGACCGCTTGATAAAAGCGACGGCATCATAAAGGCCAATATGCGCGTGGCTACAAAATACCCAAACATAGCGGCCGACTATTTCAGGCGCCGCGGGCAGACGGTGGATATCATAAAGCTCAACGGGTCTGTTGAGCTAGGCCCGCTGGTAGGCTTGTCCGATGTCATAGTGGATTTGGTCGAAACAGGCAGCACGCTAAAAGAAAACGGCCTGTACGTTATGGAGGAGGTCTGCCCGGTCAGCGCGCGGCTCATCGTAAACCGCGCTAGCCTAAAGACCAAGCATCGGACTATAATGGATATTGTAGAGGCTGCTAAGGCGGCAATGGAAAAAGAGGAGTGAGAGAGCATTGATAAATACCGCAGACTTAAGAAAGCAGGATAAAGAGGTTTTTATGGCGCGCCTGCGCTCGCGCTCGCAGCTTGCCCGCGATGACATAAAGGCATCGGTAGAGGACATAGTGCGCGATGTGCGCGACAGGGGCGACGATGCGCTGCTCGAATACGAGAGGCGCTTTGACCGCGTCGATATGGCAGCACCGGACTTGCGCGTGACAGAAGAAGAGATAGACGCGGCATATGGCAAGGTAGAGCCCCGCTTTATAGAGGTTATAAGGCGGGCAGCGGCCAACATACGGGCATTTCACGCCAAACAGCTTGAGAAGTCCTGGCTGACCAGCGGCGAGGGCGGTACCATGATGGGTCAGCTATACCGCCCGCTCGAGCGCGCCGGCATATACGTGCCGGGCGGCCGCGCAGCTTATCCCTCTTCGGTCCTGATGAACGCCCTGCCGGCCCAGGTGGCCGGCGTAGAGTGCATAGTCATGGCCACGCCGCCCATGGAGGACGGCAGCGTCTACCCGTATACCTTAGTGGCGGCTAAAGAAGCCGGCGTGGGCGAGGTATACCGCATGGGCGGCGCGCAGGCGGTTGCCGCCATGGCATTCGGCACGGCGAGCGTACCCAAGGTGGACAAAATAGTAGGGCCGGGCAATATATACGTCGCCATGGCCAAGCGCGCTGTGTACGGCTACGTTGACATAGACATGATAGCCGGCCCTAGCGAGATACTTATAATAGCCGACAGCAGTGCCGACCCTGCCTTTGTAGCGGCGGACCTGCTTTCTCAAAGCGAGCACGACCCAATGGCGTCGGCTATGCTCATAACCGATGACGAGGACTTGGCGGCTAAAGTGGCCGATGAGGTAAAAAGGCAGGCGGAGGAGCTATCGCGCCGCGATATAATAGCCCAATCGCTGGAAGATTACGGTTATCTGATAATAGTTAATGACATGAAAGAGGCGGTGCGCCTGGCAAACGAGATAGCCCCGGAGCATATGGAGCTTATGGTGGCTCAACCCTTTGAGATGCTGGGCGCTATAAAAAACGCCGGCTCAATATTTTTAGGAAAATATTCGCCTGAGCCTCTGGGCGATTACATGGCCGGACCCAACCACGTGCTTCCGACCGGCGGTACGGCAAGGTTTTACTCGCCGCTCAGCGTCGACGATTTTATAAAGAAATCGAGCTTTATATATTATTCACAGGAGGCATTGGCTTCGCTTAAAAATGATATAATAGACTTGGCAACATTTGAAGGGCTGACGGCCCATGCCAATTCGGTAAGAGTGAGGTTTGAAAAATGAAGCGCATAGGCGATATAAGGCGGACCACCGCCGAGACCGATGTATACGCCAAATGGATAATAGATGGCACAGGCGAGGCGCGCGCCGACACCGGCATCGGCTTTTTGGACCATATGCTTGTTCTGCTGGCAAAGCACGGCCTGTTTGATATAGAGGTGTCGTGCAAGGGCGACCTTTACGTCGACGGCCATCACAGTGCGGAGGACATAGGCATATGCATGGGCCAGGCCTTTGCCAAAGCACTTGGCGACAAAGCCGGAATAAAGCGCTACGGTACATTTTACGTGCCCATGGACGAGGCGCTGGTCATGGTATCGGTCGATATAAGCGGCAGGCCCTATCTGCATTACAATATGGACCTTGGCGTTCCCATGATAGGCCAGATGGACGCGCAGCTCTTCGAGGAGTTTTTCCGCGCCTTTGCCTTTAACGCCGGCATCACGCTGCACATAAACTGCCTGTACGGCAGCAACGCGCATCACATGGCCGAAGCGGCTTTCAAGGCATTGGCGAGGGCTCTTTCGGCCGCAGCCGAGATTGACCCGCGCGTAAAAGGCGTGCCGTCCACAAAAGGGGTGCTGTGATGATAGCGGTCATAGATTATGGCATGGGCAACCTGCGCAGCGTAGAGAAGGCGTTTCAATATATAGGCTTTAAGGCCGTTATAACCGATGATCCGGCAACAATTGCCGCGGCAGATGAAGCGGTGCTGCCGGGAGTCGGGGCATTCGCCGACGCTATGGACACCTTGACACAAAAGGGCTTAGACAAGGCCATATACAGCTTTATAAACAGTGGCAGGCCGTTTTTGGGCATATGCCTTGGCCTGCAGCTTCTCATGGAAGAAAGCGGCGAGGGGGGCCCGCACAAGGGCCTGGGTGTGCTGAAGGGGACGGTGGAGCACATACCAGCCGGCCTTAAGGTGCCGCATATGGGCTGGAATGACCTTGGGCGCACAGATGACCCCCTGTTCGAAGGCTTGGGCCGCCGCCCTTACGTCTATTTCGTCCATTCATATTATGTAAGCCCGGCCGATGAATCCATAATAATAGCCAAGGTCAATTACGGCATAGACATGCCGGTCGCGGTGCATAAAGACAACGTCTACGCAGTGCAGTTCCATCCCGAAAAGAGCAGCTCAAACGGCCTTGCTATGCTAAAAAACTTCGGGAGGCTGGTATCATGATTATATATCCGGCAATTGATATAAAAGACGGCAAATGCGTGCGCCTCGTGCAAGGCGATGCCGAGCGCCAGACCATATACGAGGATGACCCGGTTAAAGCGGCGCTGCGCTGGCAGGCGGCCGGCGCGAAATGGCTGCATGTAGTCGATTTGGACGGCGCGTTTTCCGGCGCATCGGCCAATTTAGAGGCTATAAAGCGCATAACATCCGCAGTTGCCATACCGGTGCAGCTAGGCGGCGGCCTGCGCAGCATGGATGCTATAAGCTTCATGCTGGATGAAGCGGGCATAAGCCGCGCCGTAATAGGCACAGCCGCCGTTGAAAGGCCTGAGCTTGTAAAAGAGGCGGTAAAGCGCTATGACGGTAAAATAGCCGTAGGCATAGACGCCAAGGGCGGAATGGTGGCGGTGAAGGGCTGGGTTGATGTAACCGATGTGCCGGCGCGCGATCTGGCGTGCCGCATGGCCGATATGGGCGTTGGCACCATAATATATACCGATATAACAAAGGACGGCATGCTCGAAGGGCCCAACGTCGATGCGGTGGCCGCCATGGTAAAGGCTTTTGCCGGCGATGTCATAGCATCGGGGGGCGTGTCATGCTTAGACGATATAAAGCGGCTCAAAGAAGCGGGAGCGGCAGGCGTCATAATAGGCAAGGCGCTGTATGACGGCCGCGTAAAGCTCGAGCAAGCATTGGAACTGGAGGGATAGCATAATGCTTACAAAACGCATAATACCGTGCCTGGACGTAACGGGCGGGCGCGTTGTAAAAGGCGTTAACTTCGTAAACCTGAAGGACGCCGGCGACCCGGTCGAGGTAGCCGCTTATTATGACAAAGCCGGGGCCGACGAGCTGGTGTTCCTTGACATAACGGCCTCATCGGACGAGCGCGCCATAATGCGCGATATGGTGGCGCGCACAGCCGAGCAGGTCTTCATACCCTTCACAGTGGGCGGCGGCATACGCGATGTGGATGATTTCCGCGACATACTCAAGCTAGGGGCGGATAAAATATCGATTAACTCGGCCGCATTAAAAAGGCCCGAGCTCATATCCGAAGCGGCGTGGCGCTTCGGCAGCCAATGCGTAGTGGTGGCCATAGACGCAAAGCGCAGGGCCGACGGCTCTGGCTGGGATGTATATCTGAACGGCGGGCGCGTCAATACCGGGCGCGATGCCTTGGAATGGGCAGTGGAAGCCGAGCGCAGGGGCGCGGGCGAGATACTGCTGACCAGCATGAACGCCGACGGGACCAAAGACGGCTATGACATAAAGCTGACGCGCGCCGTGGCGCAGGCTGTGAACATACCGGTCATAGCGTCGGGCGGAGCGGGCAGGCTTGAACACTTCTACGATGCCATAACAGATGGCTTAGCCGACGCAGTGCTCGCGGCATCGCTTTTCCACTACAGAGAACTTGAAATAATGCAGGTAAAACGCTATCTTGCCGAGCGGGGCGTGCCTGTTAGAATAGAGGAGTGAACAGGAATATGGAAGAATTCATAAGCAAGCTGAAATTTGATGACAAGGGCCTTATACCGGCCATAATACAGGATTATACAAACGGCGAGGTGCTAATGCTGGCCTATATGGACGAGGAAGCGCTCAACAAAACGCTGGAAACCGGCGAGACATACTTTCACAGCCGTAGTCGCGGCGAGCTGTGGCACAAAGGTGCGACATCGGGCCATATACAGCGCGTCAAGGGCATAAGCTATGACTGCGATGCCGACGCGCTGCTGATAAAGGTCGAGCAGGTGGGCGTGGCCTGCCATACCGGCCACCGTTCATGCTTCTTCAACGATGTCTTAGAAGCACCCGAGGCACAAAAAGAGGATGTGCTGGCCGAGCTTTACGATGTCATAGTGGACAGAAAGAACAACCCCAAAGAGGGATCATACACCGATTATCTGTTCGACAAAGGCATAGACAAAATACTCAAAAAAGTCGGTGAGGAATCGGCTGAGGTCATAATAGCGGCCAAAAACGGCGTCTATGACGAAGTGCGCTGGGAAGTGGCCGATTTATTCTATCACGTATTGGTGCTGCTGGTGCAGCAGGGCATGACGCTCGACGACATATACGCTGAATTAAAGGGGAGAAGGCATTGACCGAAGGCGAATATGTGCAGCGCATATTAGGCCGTGTGCGCAGGGCGGTACAGGATTTCCAAATGATAGACGAAGGCGACAAAATAGCGATAGGCGTGTCGGCGGGCAAGGACAGCCTGACGCTGCTGTACGCCATGAAGCGCCTGGCTTCGTTTTACCCGAAAAAATTCGATGTTATTGGCATAACCGTAGATCAGGGATTTGAGGGCGCCGACTTTGGACCGATACAGGCCTTCTGCAATGAAATAGGCGTGGAATACCACGTTATTCCATCCAATATAAAAGAAGTGGTGTTCGACATAAAAAAAGAGCACAATCCGTGCTCATTGTGCGCGAATCTGAGACGCGGCATATTGAACACTGCGGCCGGCCGCTTAGGCTGTAACAAAGTGGCCCTCGCGCATCACATGGACGATGCCGTCGAGACATTCTTTCTCAGCCTGTTCTATGAAGGGCGGATATACTGCTTCGAGCCGAAGTCCTACCTTACGCGCAGCAAGATAACGGTTATAAGGCCTATGATATACATAAAAGAAGCCGAAAACAGGGGCATGGTCAAGAGGCTTAACCTGCCGGTGATTGAGAATCCGTGCCCGGCTAACGGCAAAACCCAGCGCGAAGAGATAAAGCGCTTCATAAACGGCCTGTCGGAATTCGGACCGCGGACCAAGGACTTGGTATTTAATGCCATAAGGCGAAAATTATGGCTGGGGCAGTAGAATTTCTGGGGAATGCAGGTTGCAGGTGATCGCGATTGAATTATGACTATACTTGGCGTATAATAATTATATGAACAAGCGGAAAATGAGGAGATTCAATTGAGCACAGGTACTTATAAGCCATATCGCGAATACAAAGGTAAAAGCTTGCTTGCATTAGTTCCAGACTATGTAGCCGTTGATATTGAAACCACGGGTCTTGACCCTCAACAAAACGACATAATAGAAATTGGAGCTATACGCATAATTGACGGTCAAAAAGCAGGCAGCTTTTCTTCTTTAATTAACCCTGGTTATGAGATAGATGAGTTTATAACCGGCTTAACTGGCATAACAAATGAAATGTTAGCCAGTGCCCCCGCAATAGAAGATGTCCTTCCACACTTTCTCGAATTTGTCGGCGAAAGCATTGTGCTTGGCCATAATGTAAATTTTGATGTCAATTTCATTTATGATAATTGTGAGTCAACCTTAGGTAGGTCCTTTGCCAATGATTTTGTAGACACCATGCGCCTTAGCCGGAGATTATACCCTGAGCACCGCCATCACAGACTTAGCGACCTTGTGGGCAGATTCGGCGTGGGTGAAGCCGTCGAGCACCGGGCACTAGCTGACGCTGAGCAGACATTTCGCTGTTATGAATACATGAAGATGTATATTTGCAAAATCTCTAACTGATATTAAACGAATTTACGATTTGTAATTTATAAAAGCTTCTTGCTGTAAGCAGTGCAAGGCCCCATATGCTTCGGCCACGCCTATTTAAGCTTCATTCACTGGGTACGCCAACGCAATATTTCAAGGTATGTTATAGCTTCGCGCCGCTTACGCACACACTATAATATGAGTTACAAATTGCAGTAAACGAATACAATAAATCGTCAATATTCCGCTATATAATGTCCGGATTTAATCATTTTGTGGGGATTTGAAGCCCACCGATTTATTGGCGATATAGTTTGTAAATCTAAACGACTATTTACTTTTATACGATAATATTTCTTGCTTTGTGCTATAATGGAACAAGAAAGAGGTGAAACTTTAGAATGATGCCTAGATTTTGGGGAACGGGAGGAGATGGTATTGTGGGTATAGGTATAATTTTTGCGGTACTATGGTTCATACTAATGATAGTGGTAGTGGTAGCTGTCATTATAGGTGTGATATATCTCATAAGATACCTTACAGGCCGCGGTCCTAATAAGCAGGACGAGGCCATGGAGATACTGCGGCAGCGCTACGCGCGCGGTGAGATAACCGAGCAGGAATATGAAGAAATGAAAGAAAAGTTAAAGCGATGAATATCCTTGACAAAATAGTGTTCAAAGACTAGAATATAAATGTAAGCTTATTAACCATACGGGGGTATGGTATATTAATAATAAAGGAGAGTGTAAACTATGGGGAAAGTAATAGAAGTTACTGATGCCACTTTCGCAAAAGAGGTATTGGAATCTGATAAACCGGTGTTAGTCGATTTTTGGGCGCCTTGGTGCGGGCCTTGCCGCATGATGGGGCCGATTATAGAAGAAATTGCCGAAGAAAATGATGACTTTAAAGTGGCTAAGCTCAACGTTGATGAAAATCCGGTTATAGCCTCTACCTATAGAATTATGAGCATACCTACACTGGGTATATTCAAGGGCGGCCGCATGGTCGACCAAATCATAGGTGTGACACCTAAAGAACGCGTAGTTAGTGCAGTAAAAGCATTAGTATAGGTTTTAAGATTCTTCCTCATCGGTCAGCGCTGTGTTGCTGGCCGATTTTTTGTGTTTTAGTTTTGAACTTGAAATTTATAATGTTCACTGCATTGCTTGAGGTTGTAAAAATCGTTTTACAAAGGCCGGCTTAATGATATAATTAATATTATTAACGTTGTGAGGAAAGTTTAAATGGAGTGTGTGTTTTGTAATTATTTGAATAATAAAGAATATACAATAGAAAATGAGCTGGCCTTTGGAATATTTGATAATTTCCCCGTAAACGAAGGGCATATGCTCATAATGCCAAAGAGGCATTATGCTAGTTTCTTTGACGCTACGCAAGAGGAAATAACGGCTTTTTATGATTTGATAAAAGAAGCTAAGAGTCTGCTCGATGGTAAATTCCATCCCGATGGTTACAACGTTGGCATAAATGTTGGAGAAGCTGCGGGGCAGACTATTTTTCATCTTCACATACACTTGATCCCTCGTTATACGGGAGACGTAGAAAATCCCAGAGGCGGTGTAAGGAAGCTAAAAAAGCCAATAGTTGAATATGACGGTTAGTATGGGCGAAGAAGGGCTGACAGATGGGAGAATATTCGTATTTATACAACGAAGATAATTATGATAAAAATTGCATAACAGGTGATACAGATCATTTATATGAATATTTGAAGAAAGCGATAGCGAAGGCCGTAAGTATAGATGTTATTGTTGCTTTTCTTATGGAATCAGGCGTAAAACTTATTATGGATGACTTAGGAAATGCAGTAGCCAGAGGCGCTGTGTTGAGAATTTTATGCGGCAATTATCTTAACATAACCCAGCCACAAGCTTTATATCTTATCAGAGACTTATTAGGTGACAAAGTCGATTTGCGCTTTTATAATAACCCTGATAAATCATTTCATCCCAAAGCTTATATTTTTAGTTATCGAGAAGGCGGCGAGGTTTTTATCGGCTCATCCAACATTTCGCGTTCGGCTTTGACTAATGGAATTGAATGGAATTATCGACTGCGATCGGACAGTTCACCGCAAGATTATGCCTATTTCAAGCAGAGATTTAATGATCTGTTTTTTAACCATTCCATCATAGTTGATGATGATGAAATGCGCAGATATGCGAAAAGCTGGAAAAAGCCAAAGCTTTTTTTCGATATAGAAAAGCTCGAGGACGCCGGATCGGAAAAAGTTAAAGCAGTTCGAAACACTATGACTGCTGAAACGCGGCTTGAATATATTACAAATACTAGCTCCAAAGGTGCGATAATAGATTACCCGCGTCCTATGGGAGCTCAAATTGAAGCGCTTTATGAATTAAAAAAAGCCAGACTTGATGGATGGGATAGAGGTGTTGTTGTTGCTGCAACGGGCGTAGGCAAAACTTTTTTAGCTGCTTTTGATTCCAAACAGTTTCAAAAAATTCTCTTTGTGGCCCATAGAAAGGAAATTTTATTGCAAGCTGAAAGAACTTTCAAATGCGTAAAACCTGAGGCCTCGACTGGATTTTTTAGTGGGAAACATAAAGAAAAAGACTGTGATATACTCTTTGCCACTGTTCAAACCATTGGTCGCAAAGAGTATTTAGACGGTCAGACTTTTGCAAGGGATGAATTCGATTATATAATCATCGATGAATTTCATCATGCTGTTGCGAAGAATTATACCAACATAATTGAGTACTTTAAGCCGAGGTTTTTGCTCGGCCTTACGGCGACGCCAGAGAGGCTGGATAACCAAGATGTATTTGCCTTATGCGATTATAACCTTATATATGAAGCCAGGCTGAAAGAGGCGATAAATAGAGGATGGCTTGTGCCTTTCAGATATTACGGTATTTATGACAATATAGATTACAGCGGCATTGAATACAAAAATGGCAAATATGACGAGAGGCAATTGGAACAGGCGCTTAGCATAAACAAGCGGGCTGATCTCATATTGCACAATTACCTCAAATATAATAGCGAGAGGGCTTTGGGATTTTGTTCAAGCAGGAAGCATGCCATTTATATGGCTCAATACTTTAAGGATCACGGCATAAATGCTTGTGCGGTTGTAAGCGGAAACAGCTATAATGATGACTCTGTTGCACCTTATGTGGTGGATCGGAGTGAAGCTGTAAAGAAGCTTAAAATAGGTGATATAAAAGTAATATTTTCAGTAGATATGTTTAATGAGGGACTTGATATACCCGAATTGGATATGGTCATGTTTTTAAGGCCAACAGAGTCACCTGCAGTTTTTTTACAGCAATTGGGCAGAGGATTGCGCAGAACAGTCGATAAAAAATATGTTAATGTCCTTGACTTTATCGGAAATTATAAAAAGGCTAATCTCATTCCATTTTTCCTAACAGGTGACATACAGCATCGCGGCAGCACTTCAAAATCAGCTTATATACCTGATGAGGATGAATATCCGGAAGGCTGCTTTGTTGATTTTGATTTTAGGCTCATAGACATTTTTAAGCGAATGGCAGATGAGCAGAAAAACCTTTTTTGTAAGATAAAAGAAGAATATTTTAGGGTTAAAGAGTATATAGGAGAGAGGCCACTTAGGCTTGCGATGTATACGTATATTGATGAAGGCATGTACCGTGCTATGCAAGGTAAAAAGAACATGAACATTTTCATGGATTATATTGCGTTTCTCGATAAAATAGGTGAAATATTGCCGGATGAGCAAGCGCTCATAGGGACTGAAGCACATAAGTTTCTTGTAAAGATAGAGAACACAGGCATGACAAAAACGTATAAAATGCCAATTCTATTAGCGTTTTATAATGATGGAAATATAAAGCTTGCTATAGATGAGGATGATATATATGAGAGTTTTAAAGATTTTTATTCTCGGCCATCTAATGCTGTTGATCTTACAAGGGATGCCGGAACATCGAATTACAAAGAATGGGGAAAGAAGGAGTATGTTGCATTGGCTAAGAAAAACCCTATTAAATTTCTTAAGCAATCTGCTTCTGAATTTTTCCGCGAAGAGAATGGCAAGTTTTGCCTTTCTCCGGTTCTTGCAAAATATATCAGAAATCCAGCATTTGCCATGCATTTTAAGGATATAATCGATTACAGAACCCGAAGGTTTTATAAGGAAAGGCTTGAAAAATTGCTTTAACTTCCTAATTTTGGGCATTATGCACTAAATTTTTTAATTCTCATCGCATTGTGCACGAACGCATATAGAGCACAAGGAATCCCTATGCCTAGCGTTATTTTACAAATTTTACGCTTTCCGCCATTTTTATGGCTTCCTGCTTATCGATAGCGCCTTGTATGATAAAAACATGGTCACCTATACTCCATGTTATAGCCGTTATCGATCCCTTAATAACCAAAGTGGCATCCTGACCGTTTACCTTTACTGTTTCTATATCTGAGGCTCCTTCTGTATCTATAGCAACCTTTGTTGTTGAATCGTAATCAGCATATACAAATGATGAATTGCCATCATCTTTGCTAAATATTATTTTTGCTGTGGTGTCAGTGCGCGAAGTGCTTTTAACCTTATAACCAGGTGGCATATAGGTGGGGACATAGGCGTTGATCCAATCAATAGATGGGCTTTCCTCACCGCTTAACTGCAAAGATGTATACTTTGGCTTTATGTTTATCAGCAAATTCAAAACCCTATCGCGAAAGGCCTGAACGCTGACAGTCAAAGATAAAAAGACCACAACTATAGCCAACGTTGCCGCCAAGGTTTTTTTCGCAATTGTAAATCGACTTGTGCGCTTGTTCCGAGCCTTCAGATTCGTCTTTAACGCTTTTGCAAATTTTTTTATTTCTTTCGATGAGGGGTTATATTCGGGGATCCCGTTGAGGCGCTGGCTTTCTTCGTGGAAATTCATGCCTTCGGCTTCAGCAACATCGCTCATTATTAGTTTAAAGAGGCGGTCTTCGTATTCCTCATTAAGTTCTTTAACCGGATTTGCATTATCTTTCATCATCATGCGGCCCTCTTTCTTCCATGAGTTTCCTGGCGCAGCGCCTAGCCCTGGTCAAGTATTGCCGGACGCTATCTGGCGATATTCCTAATACCTCAGCAATCTGCGCATTGTCCATCTCAAGCACATATTTGAAATAAAGCAAGTCTTTTTTGTCTTGCGGTAGACCTTTCACGGCATTAACCAGCGACTCCATCTCTTCCTGTTTTATAAGCCTTTCTTCTATCGTCTCGTCTTTAGCGTTGTTGGCTAATGCATCTATGGCATCTGTATATGTATCGCTATATGCGTATTTTCTTTCAACCTGTTTATGGCGTATATAGTTTATTGCAACGCTCCTGGATGTATATGCGATATAGGAGGCTAACTTGTGCTTGTCAAGCCTCTTGATAACATCAACCTTACCGATTAACTTAATAAAAGCATCATTTATAAGATCCTCAATATCTGAAACATCATTCGTTATATTGAAAATCGTTTTGCGCACGAGACCGTAATAATTTTTATATAAATTGAGCATAAAAGCCCTGTCATCATCGCTGCATTGCTCAACCATTAACAGAAACATAAGCAGTGTCCCTCATTCTTAGTTAATGCTAATAATATTCTACATTATATAATATATTACGTCACTAATAAATTATTTAACCGTATTATGTTTTAGGCTAAGAATTGTAACAGGCGCTGCTTATGCTTGTTAAACCAAGCTGTTAATATAGTCTTTTAGCCGAACATAGGGATTCGGTTTCAAGCAGGGTCCCGCTCGAATTATATACTCTCGCTGTGGAGCATACCATATATAAGCCGTGATCGATATAGTAATAACCTTCAACAATTAGGCCGGATTGCCCTGAGCCGGAACCAGACCATGACTTTATGCTCCTCCATCCGTTGTTGACATATTTCTCGAGCGTTACCGTTAAAGTTACCCGGTAATTATCGCTCGTTGCGTCGACTGAACCGACGCATTGAGCCCTGCCATATTTATTTATATCTAGGCCTGCGCTTATAGACATTATATAAGTAAATTGAGGAGTGATAATATTAGCGGTGGCATATGCTGTCATCAGGGGCAGCATCGATATTATAAGTATTAAGGCGTAAACTTTTTTTCTCATAATGCGGGACCCTCCTTATAAATTTCATATTTCTATGTTATATGACACTTAAGTATCAATTTTGCAACAACTGTGTTTTTGTTTTAATTTGCGTAAGTTAAGCGTAAACTAGAATGCGGCTTGAGATACCGCGCAAAAATGCTCGATGAGTGAAACTATAATCTCATTTTTACCTTCTATTTCACGCTAAAAATATAACTGCACCACCATTCGCCTTTATCGTAAGCATACCGCTCCCAATATCCGATCCATATCTCATCATCCAAGTGGAAAATACGATATCCCGTATCGGTTCCTTCGGATGTAAGCACTCGGTAGCATGTTTTTGCCTTATATGATGAAATATCCAATACCATAGATTTATCAACTTCTAATTTATCTCCGGGTTCTGATAATACATATTGCGGATTTTCATATAAAACATTTCCGACAAAAGCCGTATTTGTCGCGTTAGTAACACCCGCTCTAAAACTTTTAGCAGAAACGTCATATGATTTTCCTGTGTTGATCGCATCTTTCAAGAAAGCATCAGGTGTAACGCTATAAGAACCATTTAAATATATAATTTTATATGGCATAAACTTGCCAACAGGCAAAGCCTCATTGGCAGAAATATGGTTTTTTTCTATACACTCATTAATTTTAATAATCAGGCTGTCCAACTTATCGGCTGAACTGCTTTCTGCCCACAAATCGACCCCCACAACTTTTTCTGCCCAATCGCGAGTAAATTGCAAATCAGCAGGATTTCCAGCATCATCGTCCAGACGAAATGTGATTTCATCCGCATTCTTAATCAAAGAAAATATAATGCAGGCATTTTCCGGGAAAATATACATATTATCGGACTGCGCTGCTTTGTATGCGTCCTTAACATCGGGTTTTACATTGAAATGCACAATGACGCCGTAAGGCGGAGTGCTTGTTTGCAATTCGATATGGTCATATTTGACATCGGCCGGGAACTCCAAAAGGGTGACAATATTGCCGACAGCAGCGTTATCGCCAACGTAGGAAGTTCGATACTCGAATAGCTGCGCAGCGTATGGGTTTTTGTATGATGCATTATTCTCGCTGTCCTTATCCTTGGGATTGGATAGCAAGCATATGGCTGCTATTATACAGGCAATGAGCGCTACTATGATGATCCAAAAAGCGGGTTTCTTGTAGTTCAGCACATTTTTTACTCTTTCTTTAATACTTACCTCGCCAAATGCTACCGGACACATTATGATGTTCTGATGCTCAACAGCGCAGTTCAATAGAGCAAGGGAATAAGATTTCTTTTCATCGTCACTGACATCTTTTATAACGGCTTCGTCGCAGGCGATCTCAATGTCGCGGCATAATAGGACATAAGCTGCCCATATCAGCGGATTAAACCAATATAAACTTAAAAGCAAAAAGCCAGAGAGCTTTATCCAATGGTCTTTCCTCCTGATATGAGCTTGTTCATGAGATATTACATAAATCATATCTTTATCTGTTATTGTAAATGGCAGATAAATCCGCGGTTTTATAATGCCCAGAACGAATGGCGATGATATAGCATCGCTCTTATAAATGTTATCTTTGAAAATAATCGCGGTATTGACCTGCCGGTGTAATTTAGCGTATATAATGCCGCTATAAAGGAGCATTGCGAGCATTCCAATAAGCCATATAATGCTTGCAGCTCTCGCGGCAGCTTGCGTTGAGTTTGAATTGACGCTGGCTGCTGGCGCTGCGGTAGCCACAGCCCCCGCCGCCGGATCAATCATATTCTTTGCAGCAAAAGTATTGCTGTGCGCAATTGGCTCTACGGAATAGAGTATGTCGGGTACAAGGGCATTGGAGCTTGGAATAAGGCTTATAGCGCTTTCAAATGAAAACGGCATTATTAGCCGCAATCCAACTAATATCCAGAGAGCACATGAAATCCATTTGGGTGCTTTCTTAAGCAGCAAGCGTAGTAGTATAACTGCAATCACTACATAGCTTGCTGTAATGCTCATATTGAGAAGATTAATAAACAATTTTTCTATCAGCATATTATTTGGCCTCATAGTTGTCGATCATCTTTCGAATCTCGGCGATATCCTGTGACGATAAGGATTTATTGCTTGTAAAAGCAGCTAGAAATGCTGGCAAGGAGCCATTAAATGTTTTATCCAGAAACTCGCGGCTTTCTTGACGTTGAATTTGTTCTTTAGTATACAGGGTTGTTATAACTGTGTCTTTGCTTTGCAAGATGCCGCGCTCGCAAAGCCGTCTGATAACTGTATAAGTCGTTGATTTCTTCCATCCCAATTCTTTAGATGCAAGTTTTACCAGTTCGCCGCTCTTTACAGGCTCATGCTCCCATATGATGCAGCAAAAGCGATATTCTGTCTCATATATTTTGGGTATTTCCATTCATAAATTCTCCTTAATATTTGAGTCTATTGTAGCCGGCTACATGTATCGAGTCTACTACAGTAAACCCGATATGTCAATAGGCCGGGTTGAGTATTTGTTGACACGTGAAATACAATATGGTACCATATATACAATAATTCAGAGCGAATAACTTGGTTTTACAGGATGCGGAGATGAGGTTTGCATGGCTAAAAGAATATGCGTGGACCACGCAGCGGTTACATATGAAGGACTTGCTATAGCAACAGAACTGTTGAGGAGGCGTTAGATAGCCTGCCGACCATGGAAACGCACTGCTCAGTATTGGCTGAGGAGGGTCTGCGCGCAGCAATAGAGGATTATAAGCGTAAAAAAGGCTTGACGCAAAGGACGCGTAAAAATATAATAGGCGTGTAATTAAATGGATGTGGAGGGCATGATATGAAAACGGTAGGGAGTGTTTTTGAACTTATAGGTAATACGCCCATGGTGAAGCTTAATAAACTGACGAAGCCTGGATATGCTGATGTGTATGTGAAGCTTGAATCGTTCAATCCTGGCGGGAGCATAAAGGATAGAGCTGCTTATAATATGATAAGAGTTGCGGAAGAGAAGGGGCTTTTGAAGCCTGGGTCCGTAATAGTAGAGCCTACTAGTGGGAATATGGGCATAGGTTTGGCAATGGTTGGGGCGGTTAAGGGCTATAAGGTCGTATTAGTGATGCCCGAGACCATGAGCATGGAAAGACGCGCGCTGCTAAAGGCCTATGGCGCTGAACTAGTGTTGACTCCCGGTGCGGAGGGCATGAGTGGCGCTATAAAAAAAGCTGAAGAATTAGTTAGAGATAACCCAAACTATTTCATGCCCCAGCAATTCGAAAATCAGGCTAATCCTGATATTCACAGGAAAACGACGGCAAGAGAAATAATAGAACAAATGGATGGACATATAGATGCTTTTGTGGCAGGGGTCGGCACGGGTGGCACTATAACAGGTGTAGGAGAGGTGCTGAAAGAAAGCATATCCGGTGTAAAAATAATAGCAGTGGAACCGGCTAAATCACCTGTTTTATCAGGGGGCAAGCCTGGCTCACATGGCATACAAGGTATAGGGGCCGGTTTTGTTCCAAAAGTGCTGGATAAAAACATTATAGATAAGATAGTGCCTGTAAAAGATGAAGATGCTATGGAAACGGCTAGGCGCATGGCTCGGGAAGAAGGCCTGCTGGTTGGCATTTCATCAGGGGCAGCTGTTTTCGCCGCGCTAGAGGAAGCAAAAACCTTAGGCGATGGGCATAATGTAGTAGCGATAGCGCCGGATACGGGAGAGAGATACCTTAGTACACCGTTATTTTCCATATAAATATTTTATAAGGCCAAGTCGTATGCAACGCGGTATAATAGATATTTATGATGAAGTTTTTGGATGCTGATTAAGAAGGAGTTGTTATGAGGCTTAAATTTTTAGGGACAGCAGCGGCTGAAGGCTGGCCGGCTTTGTTTTGCCAATGTGATTCGTGTGCGAAGGCGCGTGCGAATGGCGGTAAAAATATACGCACGCGCTCATCTTCTCTTATAGATGATAGCTATATGATTGATTTTTCTGCTGATACATATATGCATGTGCTTTATGAAAACATAGACTTAACCAAAGTCGAGCATCTTTTCATAACGCATTCCCATGAGGATCATTTTTACCCTGAGGATTTGATGCTGCGCCGTCCGCCTTACGCGCATTTAAATGTTCCATCAAGGCTTACGATATATGGCAACAGCAGTACTAAAGCCTTGTATGATGCTGTGAATGCGGAAGATGCAGATGACGTTTTGGAATTTAAAGAAATCGTTGCTTATAATTCGTTTAAAGCTGGCGATGCCATAGTTACCCCTCTTTTAGCTAACCACATTCCTGACGAGGACTGCTTTATATACCTGATAGAATTAAATGGCAAAAAACTGTTATATGGCCATGATAGCGGCTATTTCCCTGAGGCCACGTGGGATGCTTTGAAGGGTCATGTTCTAGATGCTGTGACTTTAGATTGCACAATGGGCCCGGAGAGCTGTGAGCGCTACCACATGGGCTTCCCACAGAACATACGCGTAAAGGATAGGCTTATAGCACAGGGCAACGCCGATGCCAATACCATATTTATAATAAATCATTTTTCTCATAATGGTGGATTGTTGCACGATGAACTGGTGAAAATGGCTAAACCACACGGCTTTCAAGTGAGCTATGACGGCATGGAGGTGCAAATATGAGCATAAGATTGAATAAACGGGAATCTGACAAAAAAGGTTGTGATGTAAAGCTATGCGTATAGCAGTTGTAGATGGGCAAGGCGGAGGGATAGGCCGCCATATTATAGAAAAGCTGAGGGAAGGTTTGCCTGAAAGCGTGAATATATTAGCGCTGGGAACCAATGCATGGGCTACCTCTCAAATGCTCAAAGCAGGCGCTAACGATGGGGCAACCGGAGAAGCGGCCATAGTGTGGAATGCCGATAAGGTGGATGTTATTACAGGTACTATAGGCGTATTGATGGCACATTCAATGATGGGCGAGATAACGCCGTCTATAGCGGCGGCTATAGCTGCATCACCAGCGCGTAAGGTATTGTTGCCAATAAATAAATGCGGTGTTGACGTGGTAGGTGTAGAACTAAAACCGCTTCCTCATTTAATAGACGATATGGTGGCGCTTATAGCGGGTGCCGGGAATGTGGAATAGCAGATCATCTTCTTGACACATTTTTGCCTTTCTGTTAAACTTAACGTTAAAACAAATGAACGGAAGGTTGTGATTATTATAATAGAAGACAAATTTCAAAAAGAGGGTTTAACCTTTGACGATGTGCTTTTAATGCCGGCTAAATCGGATGTTATACCTAAAGAAGTAGATACATCTACCTATATAACGGAAATCACAAAGCTGAATATTCCAATATTGAGCGCTGCGATGGATACAGTGACAACAGCCAAGTTAGCTATTGCGTTGGCGCGTGAAGGCGGAGTGGGAATAATTCATAAAAACATGTCCATAGAAGAACAGGCCATGGAGGTTGATAAAGTCAAGCGTTCGGAACATGGCGTTATCGTGGACCCGTTTTATCTTTCACCGCAACATAAGGTTTATGATGCTATGGCGCTTATGGAGAAATATCGCATTTCGGGTGTGCCTATAGTGGATGAGAACGGCAAATTGGTAGGCATAATAACTAATAGGGATGTGAGATTTGAGACCAATTTCGACCAGCCCATAGCCAATGTGATGACTTCTGAAAATCTTGTTACCGCGCCGGTTGGAACGACACTTGAACAGGCGCAGGAAATATTGAGGAAGCATAAAATAGAGAAGCTGCCGCTTGTAGATGAAAATGGTAAGTTGAAGGGCTTAATTACCATAAAAGACATCGAAAAAGCAATACAGTACCCTAATGCAGCTAAGGACAGAAATGGCAGGCTACTTGCTGGAGCAGCCGTAGGTATAGCGCGTGACACGATGGACCGCGTAGACGCTCTGGTCAATGCTAAGGTGGATGTTATAGCGGTGGATACGGCGCACGGGCATTCCACCAGGGTCATAGATACTGTTAGAACTATAAAGAATAAATATCCGAATCTTCAGCTTATAGCGGGCAATGTGGCCACTGCAGAAGCCACGCGTGAATTAATAGAAGCGGGTGCTGATTGCGTAAAAGTAGGAATAGGTCCGGGTTCCATATGTACTACGCGCGTGGTAGCTGGAATAGGTGTGCCGCAGATAACGGCAGTTTACGAATGCGCTAAAGAAGCTGATAAATACAATATACCAATTATAGCTGACGGGGGCATAAAATATTCTGGTGATATTGCTAAGGCTATCGCGGCTGGGGCCAGTGCTGTCATGATAGGTAGCTTGTTGGCAGGTACGGAAGAAAGCCCTGGAGAAATGGAAATATATCAGGGGCGCAGTTTTAAGGTATATCGCGGCATGGGGTCGCTAGGAGCTATGGCTGCGGGCAGCAAGGACCGTTACTTTCAAGAGGACAGCAGCAAATTTGTGCCAGAAGGCGTAGAGGGCCGCGTTCCGTATAAGGGCCCGCTTTCGGAGACTATTTTCCAGCTTATGGGCGGTTTGCGTTCGGGTATGGGCTACTGCGGCTGCCACACCATAGAAGAGCTGCGTACCAAAGCCCGGTTTATAAGAATTACAAATGCGGGATTAAAGGAAAGCCATCCGCATGATGTATATATAACTAAAGAAGCTCCAAATTATTCGGTTCGTGACTATTAACGCAAACTTAACCATGCTTTAATATGGATTTTACAATTTCATGATATGATTACGCTGGTAGTTAAGTTAAATAAATTTTACCGGAGGTGTATTCGTATCATGAAAAGCAGAAAAAGAAGGTCAATAGTATTCTTAATGGCGGCAATGCTGATGGCATCTTTGCTAATGATTTCAGCATGCAGCGCCGGCAATACGGCATCTACTATAGATGACGCAAACGCTGATGCGGCGGCTAATGAAACCCCAACATCTGATAACAATGCTAGCTCAAACGATTTGTCAGGCTCTATAACGGCAGCCGGGTCGACAGCCTTGCAGCCGTTGGTTGAGGAAGCGGCGGCTAAGTTCATGGAACTGCATCCAAGCGTTACTATTACAGTGCAGGGGGGCGGCAGCGGCACAGGTCTGACACAAGTGGCGGACGGCGCTGTTGATATAGGCAATTCCGATGTGTTTGCTGAAGAGAAGTTAGATGCTGATAAGGCAAAGACCTTAGTAGACCATCAAGTGGTGGCTCAGGGCTTTGCGGTGATTGCCAACAAAGACGTTGGCGTGGATAACCTTACCAAGCAGCAACTGCAGGATATATTTCTCGGCAAGGTGACCAATTGGAAGGACTTAGGCGGTGCTGATGAGGCCATAGTGGTTGTGAACAGGCCTAGCAGCTCAGGAACGCGTGCGACATTTGTAAAGGTGGCTTTAAACGGGCAGCAGCCGGTTGAAGGCAATACCCTTACTGAGGATTCAAATGGTGCTGTGCTTAAAACAGTTTCCGAGACGCCTGGAGCTATAAGCTATCTAGGGCTAGCTTATCTCAACGACTCGGTAAAAGCCTTAAAACTCGATGGCGTGGAACCGACCGTTGAGAACATAGTTGCTGGGACGTATCCGCTTTGGTCCTGGGGGCATATGTATACAAAAGGAGAGCCGACGGGTGCTGTCAAAGCATTTTTGGATTATATGGCCAGCGATGATGTTGCGCAGATAGCGAGAGAAAAAAATTATATAGCGGGCAGCGATGCTGCAAAGTTGAAATAGTTAAAGCGTTTTAAATTGAATACAAGTGTGATATGATTATACCGATAATAATATTTTGGAGGTGTAATCATATTTTTTTATGAAGGATGCGTATAAAAAGCCAACTGTTGCTTTTTTGCTTTCGATGCTTGTTATCTCAATGATGATGCTTTGTTCCTGCAGTTCGGACAATGCTTCCGCGGATAATCTGACCGGCACGGTCACAATAGCGGGTTCTACCGCTTTGCAGCCTATAGTTGAGCAAGCCGCTGATATGTTTATGGATATTCATATGAATGTAGCCATTACGGTGCAAGGGGGCGGCAGCGGCACAGGCCTGACACAAGTGGCGGACGGCGCTGTTGATATAGGTACTTCTGATGTACCTGCTGAGGATAAGCTGCCGATGGATAAGGCAAAGACCTTAGTAGACCATCAGGTGGTGGCTCAGGGCTTCGCGGTGATTGCCAACAAAGGCGTTGGCGTGGATAACCTTACCAAGCAGCAACTGCAGGATATATTTCTCGGCAAAGTGACCAATTGGAAGGATTTAGGCGGTGCTGATGAGGCCATAGTGGTTGTGAACAGGCCTAGCAGCTCAGGAACGCGTGCGACATTTGTAAAGGTGGCTTTAAACGGGCAGCAGCCGGTTGAAGGCAATACCCTTACTGAGGATTCAAATGGTGCTGTGCTTAAAACAGTTTCCGAGACGCCTGGAGCTATAAGCTATCTAGGGCTAGCTTATCTCAACGACTCGGTAAAAGCCTTAAAACTCGATGGCGTGGAACCGACCGTTGAGAACATAGTTGCTGGGACGTATCCGCTTTGGTCCTGGGGGCATATGTATACAAAAGGAGAGCCGACGGGTGCTGTCAAAGCATTTTTGGATTATATGGCCAGCGATGATGTCGCACGGATGGCCAGACAAAGAAGTTATATAGCGGGCAGCGATGCAATGAAATTAAACAAATGATCAAAAAACCGGCTTAGCCGGTTTTTTGTTAGCATGTATATTTAACATAGAATTAACATAGCGTTTCTTAGTGGATGATATAATATTGGCGTATGCGAATTATCAGGAGGTAACCATGGATACTTTGAAGGCTAAAAAGCGCAATGAAGCTTTTGGTAGGTTTATAACCTTCTTGTGCGCCATACTTGTTATAATAGTGACTTTTTCATTGGTGATATTTATAGCTTCAAAAGGGCTTAAAACTTTTGTTAAGGATGGGGTTTCACCTATAGAATTTTTGACATCTACTAAATGGATGCCAGAAGCTAGCCCGCCTAGAGTGGGCGCGCTGGTTTTTATCATAGGTTCGCTTGCTGTGGCTGGTTTGGGCATTGTTATAAGCGCTCCGCTCAGCGTTGCTTCGGCTATATTTATGGTAGATATAGCGCCATCTTGGGGGCAAAGAATGCTGCAGCCGGTTATAGAACTTTTTGTAGGGATACCGTCCGTAGTATATGGATGGATCGGCTTGAGCCTGCTTGTTCCATTTATTAGGAATTCTATAGGAGGATTGGGCTTTAGCTTGTTAGCGGGTGGTTTAGTGCTTGCCGTTATGATGTATCCGACTATAACTAGCGTAGCATGCGATGCGTTGCGCGCTATCCCGGGTGAATTAAACGAAGCTTCATTAGCTCTAGGCGCTACGCGATGGCAGACCATATATAAGGTCTTGCTTCCAGCAGCCATGCCGGGTGTGCTTACTGCTATAATACTTGGCCTCGCCAGGGGGTTAGGCGAAGCTTTAGCTGTTCAGATGGTAATAGGCAATGCCATGAAAATTCCGTCTTCCCTATTAGATCCTGTTCACACCATGACTAGCATAATAACTATGGAAATGGGTAATACGGCGATGAACACATTACCCAACGATGTATTGTGGTCTATAGCTTTACTTTTACTTCTCATCTCGCTTGCTTTTATTGTACTTATACGTTATATAGGTAAGAGGGGGTCAATGAGCAATGAACGCTAAGATAACTGATAAATTGGCCACTACTATATTTTACGTTATCATATTAGCTGCTACCGCACTGTTGGCATTTCTTTTGGGATATATATTATTCAAAGGCTTAGGCGTTGTGAACTGGCATTTTTTAACAGCGCCCGCTAAAACGCTTTCTGCCGGTGGAGGTATAGGCACACAGCTTTTCAATTCCATTATTATGCTTGTGGTTTCTATGATTTTTACTGTACCATTGGGGCTAGGCGGCGGGATATATCTTGCTGAGTATGCTAAGCCGAACTTTTTTACAAATGCGATTAGGTTATGCGTTGAAACTTTAGCTTCTCTACCTTCCATAGTTGTTGGCTTATTTGGTTTGCTTGTGTTCGTTAATATGACGGGTTGGGGATATACGCTATTAGGAGGGGCCCTCTCCTTGACGGTATTGAACTTACCCGTGATGACACGAGTATGTGAAGATTCGATTCGTACTGTTAAACAGGAATTGCTAGAAGCGAGTCTCGCTTTAGGTGCCACTAAGTGGCAGACTATAATTAAAGTTGTATTGCCTGTAGCATTGCCCGGTATATTGACCGGCATAATATTGACAGCGGGCCGTGTATTCGGTGAAGCTGCTGCCATTATGTATACCGCGGGTATGTCATCGCCAAATCTAAATTTTAAAGCGTGGAGCTTTACAAATCCTCGTTCTCCAATTAATTTAATGCGTCCGGCAGAGACGCTTGCCGTTCATATATGGAAAGTGAATTCCGAAAGCCTATTGCCTGATGCTAGGCAAATAGCCGATGGTTCTTCTGCTGTTCTTATTTTAGCTGTTCTTATATTCAATATTTTAGCCCGTTTTATCGGCAGCCTTCTGCATAAACGGTTAAGCGGGGAAAAATAAAGAGTCTCTTTATAGTTATCTTATTCGTGATTTATAAAAATTTCTCTCTGTAAGCGGCGCAAAGCCCCATATGCTGTCAATACTTTTTTAAAAAACTATTGACGGCATATAGATTTTGTTATATAGTTATATATATCAATCGAAACGTTTCGTATGGATTAAAAAATATTAAAGCGGTTATGAACGTAGGGGGAAACGGTATATGGTTACGATAAGGGATGTTGCTAAAAAAGCAGGCGTTTCAATATCAACAGCGTCTTATGCGTTAAATGACAGTGGGCCAGTGAGCCAAGAAACGCGGCAACGGGTTTTAAAAGCGGCTCAAGAATTGAAGTATCATCCCAATGCCAATGCCAGGCACTTAAGATCTAGTAAAACCAATACTATAGGCTTGATAGTATCGGATTTAGCAGGACCGTTCTTTTCTGAACTCATAAGAGGCGTGCAGGAAAAAACGCTGGCGGCAGATTATGACCTTATGGCTATAAGCGCTATAGGTGGCTTTGACAGCACTGCCGCTAAGTTTTTAAAAGAAAGGCGCACTGATGCTATTATCATTTTTGCTCATAATCTTGACGACGGTCTCATAAAATCAGCTGCGCGCCGCGATATGCCAATAGTCTTGATAGACCGTCCTATAGAAGGTAAATATATTATAAACATAAAGGTGGACAACTTTGAAGGGGCTTACAAAGCTACCGAATATTTGATTTCGCGAGGGCATGAAGAGATTGCTTATATAAGCGGCAGCGAAGATTCATACGACAATGAACAGCGATTTGAAGGATACAAAGCTGCACTTGAAGCGAACGGTATGAAATATAATCCTGACCTTATTTATAGAGGCAACTTCGTTGAAGCAGGAGGATACGCTGCGGCTAAGTTAATGATTTCTAAAGGATATGTGCCTAGGGCAATATTTGCGGCAAATGATGAGATGGCCATAGGCGCTATAAATGCTTTTGGTGAGTCAGGGGTAAAGGTTGGTGAAGATGTGGCCATAATAGGCTTCGATGATATAAGGATAGCGCGCTATGTTGTGCCGCCATTGACAACGATGCGCCAACCGACGTATGAAATAGGATGTCTTGCCGTGAACCTTGTGCTTAGGGCTCTAGCGGGGGATTTTCCAGAAAGCAAAATAATGCTTCCAGCCGAGCTTATCATTCGCCGCTCGTGTGGAGAATAATCTATGAACTTTACGGAGGATTAAAATGGGATTATTTGAGAACCGATATGGTTATTTTTCGGACGATGGTAGGGAATACGTGATAAAAACGCCATTTACGCCTAGACCATGGGTTAATGCTATAAGCAACGGCGATTACTCCTTTATAGTTTCGCAGACCGGGGGCGGTTATTCATGGCGCACTAGCGCTAGCGAGAATCGCTTGACGCGAAGCTTTCAAGACATTATAGAAGATAGATGGGGAAAGTTTATCTATATAAGGGATAATGACACTAAAGACACCTGGTCACTTAGCTATAAGCCGTCGTGTAAACTCGGTAAGCGCTATGAGGTTCATCATGGCATCGGCTATACGACATTTATTGAGGAATATAATGATATAGAAAGCCAATGGACGCTATTCGCCGTTCCTGGCGAACCGTTAGAGATTTGGCGTGTCAGGCTCTTAAACAAAGGGTCTAAGGTGCGTTCATTAGATCTGTATACATACATGGAGTGGGCTTTGGGAGTGGCCCCTGATGAGCATAGAGAGTTTCACGAGCTCTTTATAGACACGGACTATCGCGATGATTTAAATGGTTTTATAGTCAAAAAATATATGTCCGAGTTGCCAAATGCTAAAGGCCAGACCAATAATCGGGATTGGGATTACGTGGCATTTCATGCTTGCAGCGTAAAGCCTATCTCATATGATGCTGATAAAGAATCGTTTATAGGGTTGTATCGTGATGAGCGCGATCCATTGGCGTTAGAGAGAAACTTACTAGCGCAAAATACAGGCCGATTCGGTGACGCTATAGCATCGTTACAAGTACGTGTACAATTGGCTCCCGGCGAAAGTGCGGATATAAATTTTACGCTCGGGTGCGCTGATAATGAAGCGCATGCTGAGGCGTTGGCAATGAAGTATAACAGCGATAGCGCGTGCGAGATGGCATTTGCGAGCCTGCATGATTTTTGGAATCCATTTTTAGAAAGTGAAGTAATAAATACTCCCGATAAAGCTATGGATATAATGACAAATACATGGCTGAAATATCAGGCCATATCTTGCAGGATATGGGGGCGTTCGGGTTATTATCAAGTAAGCGGAGGCTATGGATTCCGGGACCAACTTCAGGATTCGCTCATATTTTTAGAAAGTGCGCCCCTGTATACCAAAGAGCGCATACTCATACATGCCAATAAGCAGCATGAAGATGGAACGGTACTTCACTGGTGGATGCCGCTGGGCAAGTGGGGCAGCACTACGACATGCTCTGATGACTTGTTGTGGCTTCCGTATATAACGGCGAATTATATAAAAGAGACAGATGATTATTCTATACTCGATGAGGTAGTGCCATACTGGAAGGGCAAGGAAGATACAGTATATGGGCATTGTATAAGAGCCATAGAAAGAGCATTTGCACGCTTTAGCCCGCGCGGCATACCGCTTATAGGCGAGAACGATTGGAACGATGGCTTAAACGGCATTGGTGTGGATATGAAAGGCGAGAGCTTCTGGGTTGGCGAATTTCTTTATTCTATATTGGAAGACTTTATACCAATAATGAGGGCGAAAGAGGATGGCGCCTTGGCTGATAAATGTTTAGATGTTCAAAAATCGCTCAAGAGATCCATAAACGAATTTGGATGGGATGGCAATTGGTATATACAGGCTACGGCCGATTGGGGCGAGAAAATAGGTTCAAAGGTTAATGAAGAGGGATGGATATATTTAAATCCGCAGACATGGGCTGTTATAAGCGGTATAGCCGATGAAACAAGGAAAAAGCAGTGTATGGATGCGGTAACAAAGCATCTTCTCAAGGATTACGGGACACTTCTTTTATACCCTGCATACAGCAAACCTGATGAATCGCTTGGCTATATATCGCGTTATGCGCCTGGCTTGAGGGAAAACGGCGGCGTATATACCCATGCGGCTACGTGGGCCGTTATCGCTTATGCTATGACGGGGGATGCGCAAAAAGCTTACGAGGTTTACAGTAAGATATGCCCGCCTAATCGATCCCAAGATATAGATTTGTACAAGGTTGAGCCATATGTGACGCCGGGTAACACCGATGGGCCGCAATCACCTAACTATGGAAGAGGCGGTTGGACATGGTATAGCGGATCTGCCCAATGGCTTCACAGGGTAGCGGTGCAATGGATATTAGGCGTGCGCCCCGAAAAAGAGGGTTTGCGCATTGACCCGTGCATACCGGCACAATGGGATGGCTTTGAATATAAAAGGCCTTTTAGAGGCGCTGTATACCTCATAAAGGTGGACAACAGTGCGCATGTTGCTAGAGGAATTAAAGAAATTAAAGTAGACGGTAAACATATTGATGGCGCTATATTGCCGGATTTTAGGGACGGAAAAGAACATATGGTGGACGTCGAAATGGGATAGCTATTATTGTCTAATATTAATTATTGACAAATTACTATTGGCAGGCTACAATTTAAATACGGTTATTGGCGACGTTTCCAGGTTAGTTGTATAAATCTAAAATTGGCGGTTCACATAAGCAAATATTTTACAATCCATTACAGTAAAGGAGGATAAAAAATGGCAAATGGCACAGAAATTAGCGGTTATGCCGTTAATAGAAACGTTTCGCATTGGCAAAACTTTGTTAGAGAATTTAAGAAAAACAAGGTTCTCTTCTTCATGTTATTGCCGATGATAATTTATTTCGTGATATTCTGCTATTTACCTATGCCAGGTGCATATATTGCTTTCGTTGATTACAATATGAGCAAGGGCATTTTTGGCAGCAAATTTGTTGGTTTAAAGAACTTTGAATTCCTTATAAAAAATGGCGACCTTTGGCGGATAACTAGAAATACGCTTTTATATAATCTTGTGTTTTTAACGCTCGGCAACATATTTCAGATAGCCTTCGCCATAATGATTTCGGAAATAAACAACAAACTCTATAAAAAGCTTAGCCAATCCATAATCCTCCTGCCATATTTCATGTCTATGGTCATAGTAGGTGTGTTTGCGTATAACCTATTTAATTATGACTATGGTTTTGTAAATACTATACTTACATCTTTGGGATTTGAGCGCTATTCTTTTTATTCTGATCCGTATATTTGGAAATATATAATAGTTGCTTTTAATCTTTGGAAGAGCACTGGCTATGGAATGATAGTATATCTAGCCTCGATAACGGGCATAGACAGCGAGCTTTACGAAGCTGCATACATGGATGGTGCCAGCCACTGGCAAAGGATACGTTATATAACGCTGCCTATGCTTAAGCCAACTTTTGTATTGTTAGTTTTGTTTGGCTTAGGCGGTATTTTGAGAGGATCCTTTGATCTATTTTATAACCTTATAGGCAACAATTCCGTGCTCTATCCCCAAACTGATATCATAGATACCTATGTATTCAGAAGCTTAGTGGGGCAATTTAATCTGCCTTTAGGTGCTGCTGTAGGCTTCTATCAATCGATATTCGGGTTGGTGGCGGTATTGACTGTGAATTATATAGTCAAAAAAATTGAGCCGGATTATGCTCTGTTTTAGAGGGAGGCGGCTAAAATGATAAGCAATAGCAAAACTGCAAGCAGGGATTTTAGCGAAATACTTCTGAAGTTCATATGCTATTTTTGCGTAACAATATTTACCTTGGTTTGTTTGTTCCCGTTCGTTCTCATGGTGATGTCATCCTTTATGACGGAGAAAGAGATAATAACCGAGGGTTTTAAGCTTATACCAAAGCAATTAACGACGGCAGCTTACAAATTCCTATTTCAGAATCCCAAAGCGATAATAAATGCATATAGTGTTACCATATTGATTACAGTGGTGGGGACGACTGTAGGATTATTTCTGATGTCTATGACAGGTTATGTGTTGAACCGTAAGGATTTTAAGTATAGAAACTTCTTCGCGTTCTTCATGTACTTTACGACGTTATTCAGCGGAGGGCTAATCCCGACGTACATTTTGATGGTAAAAGTCCTTCATCTGAAGGACAACATACTGGCCATGATACTGCCAGGATTGATGAGCCCGTGGTCTGTATTTCTCATGAGAAACTTTATGAAATCCATCCCGGATTCGCTTTACGAGTCCGCCACAATAGATGGAGCGGGAGGCTTTAGGATATATTGGCAAATATATTTACCGCTATCAATACCATCTTTGGCTACTGTGGGCCTTTTCCAAGCCCTTGGCTATTGGAATGAGTGGTACAATGCGATGCTTTATATTGAGTCAGCCAATAAGTTCCCGTTGCAATATCTATTGCAGAAAATGGTCAATCAAGCTAATATACAGCAGCTTATATTGCGAGGCATAACTATAGATGTTACTCAACTTCCGACGCAATCAATAAAAATGGCTACAGCTGTTGTGGCGATAGGGCCAATAATATTGCTCTATCCATTTGTCCAGCGTTATTTTATAACCGGTTTAACGCTAGGCGCTGTTAAAGGTTAATAACCGGTACGCATGTATCGGTTATATATAAAATTAAATGGTCATATGACCAAAATTATGAAGGAGGATTTGCTATGATGCAAAAGAAAAACATTTTGGCGTTGCTCCTGGCTATAGTGCTTATAGCAGGAGTGTTTGCAGGCTGTTCCAACAATAGTGGGACGAACAATGAAGGCAGTACCAATACTAATGAGCAGTCCAATAATGGCGGGAGTTCCGGACAAACCGATCTTAAACCGGCCAACATAGTGTATTATTTATGGGGGTCGGAAGGCCCGGCTAACAAGGATATCTTGGCTGAGATAAACAAAAAACTCAAGGCTGATTTGAATTGTACGCTGGAAATAAAGTATATAGACTGGCCGGATGTTAATACCAAATATCCATTGCTCTTCGCCTCAGGCGAGAAGTTTGACATGTCCCATGCCTCACCTAACGCGCCGGTATCGTATTATACATTGGCTAAACAGGGCGTGCTTACAGACATAACGGATATGCTAGATAAGTATGCGCCAAAGCTCAAAGCTGAGATACCAGAAGAAACGTGGGCAGGCAATAAAGTGGATGGCAAGATATACGGGGTACCTACGCTTTACAGCGAATTTACGCCTTATGGTTATGTATATCGCACAGATTTAGCAAAGAAATATAATTTAAGTCCTATAACCTCTCCTGAAACAATGGAAGCTTATATGGATGCTATAACGAAAAATGAAAAATTCCCCGCCTTAAATGGCAATTCCAACGACGCCCAGAATCTATACAGGTTGTTTGTGGGTTATACGGGTTCATGGATTGCAGCACCTGGTATACCATTAGAACAGATGTATTTAGTTGCTCAGAGCGCTTCGGATTACAAAAATATAATTCATCCAGCTTTTACCGATCAGTTCGTAGCTTGGGCAAAATTAATGAAAAAATGGGCTGACAGCGGTTATTGGCCTAAAGACATATTGTCGTCTCAAGTGGACGCTAAAACCAATTTCAACAATGGAGCATCCGGTGGCTTTATAACCCACATGCCCGATTGGACTGGCAATTATGGGGCTTTAAAACAAACTTTGCCTAATGCTGAAACAGATTTTTGGTGTCCAGAAGAACAAAACAATAAAATTTTGAAAAAAGCCGGTGTGGAGAACTCGACAGTAATAAGTGTAACATCTGATAACCCCGAAAGAGCGCTTATGGTTATAGAGAAATTCATGACGGATGAGTCGTACTACCGTTTGATCCAATATGGAATCGAAGGAAGGCAGTATGAAATAGTAGATGGCAAAGTCAGAAAACCTGCTAGTTATAATCCTGATGTTGATGGCGGCGGCTTTGCAGCATGGGCATTGAGAAACGATAAGTTTAATATACCGCTTGAAAGCGAAGATCCGCGCAGATATGAGCTGATAGATAAGTGGAAAGAAACTGCTATCGACAATCCATTTGTCGGATTTAGCTTTGATTCCCAGAATGTTAATAGCGAGCTAGCCTCTATAGCCAATGTCAATTCGCAATTAGGCATACAAATAATGCTGGGCAAAGCAGGCGATCCGGAAAAGGCCGTAGAGCAGTATAGAAATCAGCTAAAGCAGGCTGGTATAGATAAAGTCATAGCCGAGGTGAAGACCCAGCTTGAAAACTTCACCCCTATCTACGAGCAAAAGTAACTTAACGCAGCGCGCTGTTATTCAAATACCAACGTACTATATGTGGTCCTGTGCCGCTCAAGTGCAGTTCAGGTAAGGCATTAAATTAAAATCTCCGGAGCGTATAAAAGCTCCGGAGATTTTAATTTAATGTTCAGGAAATATCGGTTTCAACCCCTTGGACCGCTGTTTTAAATACTCAACCTCTTCTTCGGTTATCTTCACAAAAGGCTTTTCACCAAAGCTCAGCGCTAGTTTAAATAAGGCAGGATCCCCTGGCGGTATGGCAGCCGTCACATTAGGCTGTGATAGAGTAAAGCGCAGTGCAATAGCTGCAAGGCCAGGGTCATCAACTGGCTTATACCAGCAGTTAGGATATGTGCGTGTTTCATTTTCAGCCCAAGGCGTCATAGCCATGGCTTTTATTGCAAGGTAACCCATGCCCTTTTCAGCGGCTTTTTGAACCATTTGTGGGCCAAAATTTGAATTAAAGAAATTAACCCAGTTGGTTGGGAAAAGTATAGTATCGAAGTCAAAGGCATCTATGAGCTTTAGGGCTATTTCTACTGAATGAGCTGAGAACCCTATGTAGCGTGTGAGCCCTTTTTTCTTAGCTTCTACCAGAGCTTCAACAGCGCCATTCGGCCCCATGGCAACATCAAAATCTTCTTGAGTAGTCATGGAATGTAATTGATAAAGGTCGAAATGGTCAGTGCGCAAATTTTTCAGCGATTGTTCGAGTTGCCTGAGCGTTCCTTCTTTTGTTCTTTCCTCGGCTTTGCATGCCAAAAATATACTATTTCGTTTACCCTCTAGCGCATAGCCGAGCTTTTGCTCAGCATCGCCATAGGTTGGCGCTACGTCAAAGTAATTGACACCGCGGTCTATGGCCTCGGCTACTGTGTCATTGGCTTTTGACTGTTCCATTCCAGATACTACTATTCCGCCAAAACCTATTATAGAAAGTTTTTCACCTGTTTTGCCTAATATTCGCTTTTCCATTTTGCTTCCTCCTTGTTAATAATGTAAATAAAGAATATCTTTTAGATGTAATTCTATTATAGTACTTATTTGCCTTTTTTCAACATTTTTATAGCATTTATCTGAAATTTGCATCCATGCCTTCGGTCACGCCCATTTAAGCCTCATTTACCGAGTATACCAACTATAGCTTTGCGTCGTTTACAGAGAGGAGCTTTTATAAATTACGATCCGTACTTGCATTTATACATTTTCAGTTTGCAATTTATATGTGTCGCTTTTTATAAAGTATTGTGCTATATTATATTAAATTGAGGATGAGAAGGAGCGGGAATTTGAAACGCAAAAGCATTATTCTTCTGTGTACCGCGTCCATGTTAACGCTTTTGCTGTTTGCTTCATGTGCTAGGCAGCCGGAAAAAGCAACAAAAACCTCTTTTATGATGGATACGGTTATGGAGCTTACAGCTTATGGTGATAATGCGCAAAAGGCCGTGGACGCAGCTATAGATGCCATAAAGAAAATAGACAAGCTTATGAGCGTAAGCTCTCAAGATGGCGATGTTTACAGAATAAACGCGGCAGCAGGACAAAGTCCTGTTAAAATATCCAAGGAAACGATGTATGTTATCCAGGCCGCGCAACATTATAGCCAATTATCGAATGGGCTTTTTGATATAACAATAGGGCCATTAGTTAATTTGTGGGGCATAGGAACAAAAAATGAGATTCCAACACAAGCTGATATAAATAAAGCGAAGGCATTAGTGGATTATAGAAAGTTTAAGGTAAACACGGAAGCAGGTACTGCGGAGTTGCCTGAAAATGGCATGGCTATAGACCTTGGCGCTATAGCTAAGGGTTATGCAGCGGATGTGGCGAAAGAAGTATTAGTACGATATGGCATAAAAAGCGCAGTAATAAACCTAGGCGGCAATGTTGTCGTGATAGGCAATAAAACGGACGGCAGCTTATGGCGAGTTGGCATACAAAATCCGTTTGAACCGAATGGCGATTACGTCGCGGTAGTTGAGGAAGCTGATAAGGCGGTGGTCACGTCAGGCATATATGAACGCTATTTTATAAAAGATGGCAAAAGATATCATCATATATTAAACCCATTTACAGGTTATCCTGCTGATAATGGATTGGCGAGCGTGAGCATAATTAGCGATAAATCGATAGATGCTGATGCGCTGTCTACATTAGTATTTTTATTAGGCCCGGAAAAAGGCATGGAGCTTGTAGAGGATTTGTCAAATATTGAATGCATAATGATAACAACTGATAAGGAAATATTGCTGTCTGATGGCTTAAAAGGCAAGGTAAAAATAGTGGATAAAGGGTTTGAATATGAAGAAAGGTGATAAACTCTTGATCATTGTGCTAGCGGCAGCTTTGATAGCGGGTTACGGCACTATATATTATCGAGACCATTTTTCGCAAACCAGAGCTACTGGTGCTATAATAAAGGTAGACGGTAAAGTATATAAGACAATTTCATCATCGCAGATGCAATCAGATGCTACTTTTACTATAGATATACCCACCGGCGGCTACAACGTCGTAGATATAAATGGCGGGCGCATAAGAGTAAAGGCCGCTGACTGTCGCGATAAGATATGCGTTAATACGGGCTGGATATCTAAGCCGGGGGAGACCATAGTGTGTTTGCCGCACAGGCTTATCATACAGATTACAGGACAGGCGCAAGATATAGACAGCCTGTCTTACTAACTTGGAGGTCATATGAGCAAAACACATAAGATGGTCTTGCTTGGGATAATGATATCCCTTGCGCTGGCTCTTCATATATTTGAGGGATTTATACCGCTTTCGGGAATTATGCCTCCAGGCGCAAAACTCGGCCTTGCTAATGTCGTCACATTGGCAGCTATAATGGCATTTGGGTTTAAAGAGGCGCTGGCGGTAGTATTGCTGCGAACACTTTTAGGTTCGATGTTTGGTGGAGGCCTTATGGTATTTTGGTATAGCATTGCAGGAGGTGTGCTAAGCACAGCGGTTATGAGCATGATGTATAAAAGATACCGCGCTTCTTTTAGCTTAGCCGGAATAAGCATAGCTGGTGGGGTATGTCATAACATAGGGCAGCTTTTGGTCTTTGCTGTAATGGCGAGCACAGGTGGGGTATTTGCTTATTTACCCGCGCTTATCATAGCCGGTGTGGCTACCGGATACTTTGTGGGGCTAGTAGCCTCGTTTTTGGAGAAATATATAAAAGGTATCTATAATTTCCACTTATAGAATGCATGCGACGTAAATTTAAAAAGGAAGGATGAAATGGATGAATATAAAATTTGATTTATTTCCAGGTGGGAAAAAGAAAGCTTTGACTATGAGCTATGACGATGGTCAAATATTTGACAGAGAGTTGGTTGCTATATTCAACCGATATGGCATAAAAGCGACATTTCATTTGAATTCGGGTAAACTAGATGAGGAAGGCTTCGTTTCTTCTAGGGAAGTGGCAGATCTTTACAGAGGCCATGAGGTTGCCGTACATACCAGAACACATCCATTCTTGGACTGCATTCCCAATGAAGCTGTAGTTGAGGAAATTGTGGATGATAGAAAGCACTTGGAATCGCTGGTTGGTTACCCTGTAAAGGGTATGTCATATCCTTTCGGCGTGTATAATGATAAGATCGTCAATATGCTATCGGGGCTCGGCATAGAGTATTCACGTACAGTTATAACCCATCACGATTTTTACATACCGGAGAATTTCCTAACTTGGAATGCTACGTGTCATCATGACGATGACCTTATAGAAACGGGCCGTCGCTTTTTGAATTATGAGTATGATGGTAAATTAAAATTAATGTATGTATGGGGTCATAGCTTCGAATTCGATAGAAACGATAACTGGAATGTTATAGAGGAATTTTGCTCTATGATGGCAGGCCATGATGAAATTTGGTATGCCACGAATATCAGCATAGTTAGATATGTAAAGGCGTTACGCGCGCTGGAATTTTCTGCAAATGGAGATATCGTTTATAATCCATCGGCGATATCCGTTTGCATAAATGCTGATAATAAAGCAGTAGAGATAGAGGGCGGACAAATAGTGCGGTTGCGATAAATAATGGCACAGCCGTTGAAGGCTGTGCCATCGGCCGGCCTACCACTGGTTTACATGAAATATCTCGTCAAGCGGCAGCCTGTCGCGCAGTGGCGGCTGTTCATCGGCATAGCCTATGGGAGTAATGGCTATAACGCGATAGGGCTCAGGTATGCGCAACAATTGCCTTATAGGCCTTTCGTCTATAGCGCCTATCCAGCAGGTACCAAGCCCTTCGGCTGTCGCGGCTAAGATAAGGTGTTCCATAGCAATACCTGTGTCGAGCATATAATACTGTTTGCCATCTATCTCGCCTGAGGCTGATGGATCAGCGCATACGACGGCTATAGCACAGGCCTTTTCATAACAACTTTTATCCGGCCGGTAACTGCGCATTTCGCCAAGTTTCATCATGGTTTCCCTATCTTTTATCAGGACAAAGCGCCAACATTGGCGATTAGCCCAGGATGGCGCCCGCCTAGTTGCTTCCATTATGCGTTTTAAAACCTCGTCGCTTACAGTTCCTTCCCGGTATCTTCTTATGGCGCGGCGGCTATTTATGACATCATAAAAATCCATTGTTTTCACCTCTTTTTACATAGAGTGGCTTTCTTCTTTGGATCCTTTATTAGGCATTATATCATATTCGCGGCCGAGTTTTTCAAGGATGCTTAGTACAGTGTCTAGCTGTTCTCTTGTGTGTCCGGCCATTAGGCTTATGCGTATGCGAGAAAGATTGCGCGATACGGCAGGATATTCAACAGGGTTTACATATACGCCGTATTCGTGCAAACGCCTGGATATTTCTCGCACCTTTAGATCATCACCTATTATAATTGGGAATATTGCAGTCTGCGAGTTGCCTATATTAAAGCCGAGTTCCAATAAGTTCTTGCGGAAATATCGTATATTATCCCATAATTTCTCGCGCAATTGAGGTTCCTCTACTATGACCTTTAAGGCCTCGCGCAATGAGCCGGTTACCTGGGGCGTCGGCGCTGTGGAGAACATATAAGCTCTAGAGTAAAAGTGCAGCATATCCACCAATTCGCTGTTTGATGCTATAAAACCGCCGACGCAACCGAGAGCTTTGCTAAAAGTGCCGGCTACTATGTCTATTTGGCCTTCCATATGATAATGTTCAGGCGTTCCGCGGCCATTTTCACCTATAACGCCGGTAGCGTGGGCCTCGTCTATCATAACGTATGCGCCGTATTGCTTTGCAATTCTTACTATATCGGGCAGCGGCGCTATGTCTCCGTCCATAGAATAAACGCCGTCTACTATTATAAGCTTTGTGCGGTACTTATCCTTAACAGTGCTCAATACTTTTTCTAAATGATTCATATTATTATGGCGGAAATAGCGCACATTGGTGTTTTTACAGCCATCGACAACGCTTGCGTGGACATATTGGTCCAATATAGCTATATCATCTTTTTGAAGTACGGCCAAAAGTGTGCCGGCGTTAGAACCAAAGCCTGATGTATAGAGGATAGCGTCTTCACAACCCTTAAAGGCCGCTACTTCTTTTTCCAAGGCGACATGTATATCGAGAGTGCCACCGAGCAGCGGTACTGAGCCAGCACCCGTACCATATTTCTGCAAAGCTTCCATGCCGGCTTTTATTGTCCTGGGATGCTTTGTAAGGTTTAAGTAATCATTAGAAGCCATATATATCATTTCGCGCAACTCGCCAGTATATTGGTCAATGACCATCATGGTAGGGCCGGAACCGCTAGCGGAAACGCGCCTGTATTGCATGTGGTGTTTTGTTCTCGCATCGCTTAAATATTCATTTATAGTATGAGCGCGTTGCATTAAATCTTGGCCTGGTATGTAGGCAAAATCTGCCAAACTATATTTGGTTGAATCCATATTCGTATCTTACCCCTCTATTTACAAATTTGTGCACAAAATTGTGCTCATCGGTTACAAATGTAATTTTAGTACAAATTGCCGAAAAGTTCAAGGCATATATCTATAAAATTGTTATTATTCTGTGATATTGTCATAGTGAAATTATTTTGCAATAATGTCA
>ENA-UPSA01000742-UPSA01000742.1-bioreactor-metagenome-genome-assembly--contig:-NODE-742-length-42409-cov-18.689805_pt1 | contig 42409 bp, 41 predicted proteins | sample MGYA00238183_ERZ773288 | MGnify/ENA primary metagenome ERZ773288 (study PRJEB29028, sample SAMN07631243) | bioreactor metagenome | isolation source: Switchgrass digestor | place: USA: Dartmouth... | reverse complement strand
AAAAGTGGGGATTTTTACTTTGCAACTCTGTCCATTTTTATTTTACAACAAACATGATGCCGGTCCACAACCAGAAATTAAAGTAAAAATGCACATTACAATAATTAATAAAATAACCCCTTTCTTCATTTTCGACACCTCCAAATATCTTTATAATGGTTACACTAAAAAATTACATCATCTTTGATGATAAAAACAATAACACAATTTAATATAATTTTTGCACTTTTACAGATTTATGTATGCGCTAAACGTAAACGGTGGGTAGAGTGTATCAGGAAAAATTATCGATGATACATACCGAACGTTGATAGCAATATAAAGTGATACTAATAATAAATGCACACATTTATGAAATACAATAAATTTTTTAATTGAGTTACCATAATGATGAATAGTAGTTGTGACGATATCATTCCGGCTTGGAATCCACAGCAATACTTACGACAAAGAAATTTACCCTAACACCAATGGATTTATTACAAAAATAAGATAATTGTATGATAAAATATAGAAATGAATTTACATTACTTAACAAAACATTAAAAATAATAAGGGAGAACATCTAATTTTCCCTTTTATAGCTTAATAGAGCCATAAAATATTCGTTTATCACCTGACGGGGAATCAGGCCTGTTAACCTCCAAAAACCCATGCAAGGCATTTGGACATTCTTTTATCTTAATACTTCTTGATACTTTAAAATGCGAACCGAGCCTATAAGGCCCGAGGGTGATAACGCCATAAAGGACGAAAGATAGCCTTGCGCTTGTATGCCAGCGTATTGGCAACCTCTATTTCAAGTAAATTCTCTCCCTGCCTTATCACATCGGTAACATCAATCAAGTATGGCGAGCATATACTAGTGCCAGCATACCTGCTATCTTGTAAATGTCGTCAACTTATGTTAATTAAATGGCTGTTTTTCTTATAAAAAGAATCTGAAAATATAGCACTATAAAGCATTCAAAGCTCTCTTCATTTAATGAGCTTTTTATCCTCTACACTGGCGTCGCTGAGCAAGATATCCGTCGATACAATGTCAAAATCTATTTGCCGGTCATATAGTACCTCGCAGGGACCTCCGTAAGCATATAGTTTCCGCCGGCCCATTCAGCTTCGGTGTAGTATAGTATGGCAGCACTGGCTATATGGCGTCCCCCGCTTAGCAAATGGCACATCTTGCTGGTATACTCCTTAACACCTTTAAATCCCTGTATTACGGATTCTCACCACGGGCATAGAAATGCGGCGGACAATCCTCATCGCTATCCTTGGGTGAAAAGGCATGGGGCACAAAATGATTTATGCCGCATACCAGCATATGATTAGTAAGCAATTTCATAAGCGGCATTCCCTCAGTACAGCCATAAGTGCCATGTATTTGGCACACGGCTGACTCAATGCATATTGTTCAGGTCTCCGTTTAGTATATTCTTTCCAGTTCCTCGATCAGCACCTCATCATCTTCACCATGTTGTCAGAAGAATGGCAGTATGTAGTTATGATATCGATTTAAGGCACCTCCGCAAGCTTCTTATCCATATAGCCATTCCCCCTTCAAATTCTAAGAGATCAAATATTCTTTTAAGGGCAAATCCGTATCGTTTTTAATGCCATCGACGACGAGCCTCGCTATCTCAACCGCGCCTTCTCTGGAAAAATGGGTATTATCCTGTTTCCCGTCCGGATAGGCCGGATATTTGCCGGGCTCAACCCAAAGGAAGATTTTCTTGGTCTCTCCCTCGCCCAGCTCCTCAAATAGCTTTCTGCTTTTTTCGCATACATCGATAAGCGGTACGTTCAGTTTCAATGCCAGTTCCTTCATGGCTTTGCAATATTCTCTATGGGTGTTAATAATCTTACCACTCTCAAACAGCCTCCTGTTAACAGGGGTTAGGAGAACCGGATAGGCCCCCTTACCGCGGGCCCCCTCGATAAACAACCTCAAATAATATTTATATGTTGTCTGGGGATCGGTATATCGCGATGGATCATAGTCCTTTTCATCGTTATGTCCAAACTGGATGAATAGATAATCGCCCGCCTTTATCTCTTTCAAAATCGCATCTAACCTGCCCTCCTCCACAAAGCTCATGGAACTACGTCCATTTACCGCGTGGTTGCTTATTTTTACATCCCCGTTAAAAAAGGCTCCAATCACCTGCCCCCACCCTGTTTCAGGAAATACTTCGGGAACCTTATCGGCTGCGGTAGAATCGCCTGCAATGTAAACTGTGATCTTTTCTCGGTCGTTTACGGACAATTTTTATACCTCCAATCTCTTCACGTGTTTAACCCTATCCCATTAATAATTAAGTTGCTACATTTGTCGCACTTAAAAAATGCCCTTGGAAGCTCCGCATACAGGGCAGTTTTGAAGGGAAAGGGGCATTTCCAACCCGCAACTTTCAAGCAAACCTTTGTCGGTTAAGATCTCCTCAGCCATTCCATCAGCTGCTATTTGTCCTTCATTTAGCACTATCACCCTTCTACAGGTCTCAAGCACCATATCCAGATCGTGGGTGGCGATTATCTTGGTGTGGTCAAATCTTTTGAGCAAGCTTATGACCCTCCGCCTCGACCTGGGATCCAGGGCTGAGGTTGGCTCATCCATTATCAGCATGTCAGGCTGCATTGATAGAACGGATGCAATGGCAGCTACCCGCTTTTCTCCTCCCGATAACCTAAAGGGCGCCCTATCGTGCAGATGAGGGATCCCCACCATCTCCAACGCCCTTTGCACCCTGAGCTTTACTTCATCCTCATCAAGCCCAAAATTTCGCGGCCCGAAGGCCACATCATCATACACGGTAGGCATAAACAGCTGATCATCCGGATTCTGAAAGACAAAACCCAGCCTCTGGCGTATGGCGGGTAACGTCTTCTTTGTGAGCCTGACATCTCCAACCAGCACCTCTCCTTGTTCGGGAAATAAAAGCCCTACAAGCAGCATCAACAGCGTGGACTTTCCAGCACCATTGGCACCAATTAAACCTACCGATTCTCCGTGATAAACGGTAAAAGAGACGCCCTTTACCGCTTCGCGTCCATCCGGATATGAAAAATACAGATTTCTGGCCTCTAGTTTGTGATGGCTCATCTATCTTCCCACTCCCGTAAACAACACTCCAATTAACACCGCAATGTTGTAGGTTCGCGCAATGACAAAGAAAAGGCTCCATGCCATTAAGTATACCAAATCCCTAAACCTTATCTTCGGTGCCTTGCCGGCATTATACTCCCCCGTAAAACCTCTCAAGTTCATGGCCTGATATATCCTTTGCGCCCTATCCAAAGCCCTGAGCAACATCTGCCCCAAAAAAGACCCCAAATCGCTTATCCTTATACCCTTTCGACCCGGGGCCCTCATGGAATACGCCTGAATCATCCTTAAGGCCTCTTCAATCAGCAGCCATATATACCTGTATGTCAACAAAAGCTGGAGGACAAAAACCCTTGGAATTTTAAGAACCCGTAGCGCAAAGGCCAATCTGTCCATCCCCGTAGTTGCTACCAATAAAATGCCTGCCGTAACCGCCAGGCTGCATTTTATAAGTATGGATAAAAAGGTAAGCCATCCCCTTGAAATGGCGATATCACCCAACACCACGCTATAATTATCAAACAGGGGATTTAATATGCCGATCCCTATGATCAAAGGCTCAACAAGCAATACCCTTTTTAAGACAGGGATTACGGGTATCTCAGCGAAAGAAAAGATGAAGACCGGATAAAACACAAAAGGCAAAACAGCGCTAACCTCGTGTTTTTCAAACGAGGTTAGCGCTATTATATAAACAATGGTAGTAAGCAGCTTAATTGCGGGATGAATGCGGTGTATGAACGTCTTTTTTCTGGCCAGGTCATCCAGCAATCCCATGTTATATAACGAATTCAAGATATTCGACATGCATACCTTCTCCAAAAGTAAAATTGAAACTGCTCTATCAGGCAACGGCTCTGCTCTTCTTTTCCTTAGATACCCTTATAATCCATCCTAAAATTACGGCCAGCGCAAGCGTAATGGCCCCTCCCACTATGCCGGATACGCTGGTCCCTGCATCAACCGAAGGCCATGAATTCCCGGTTTCCACAACCGGTTGTTCTTCAATACTATCCTCATCAGCCGTCTTAAAGCCGTAATCTGGCAAAAATGCAATCCTGTTTTGAATTTCGGAAAATACATTGTGGATGCTGCTCGAGGACTCCAGTTCAGCCGTTCCGGCTACTCTTTCAAGCGACCATTCCAGGCCATCGGGATTGGCCGAAGCAAACCACGAAAGCAATCCCCCCACCATAACCGCTGCAACCGCAAACCCTACTATAACCTTCTTGATGGGTACTCCCCTTAAAGTTTCACCAATAGCTGTTCTCTCCAATATTTCTGGCCTGGCTTTCCATATAAATGTAACTACTGCTGCGGTAGCCAGCCCTTCAATCACCCCTATGGCAAGGTGTATAGGTTGCATGAACAGCAGGAATTGGCCAAAGGGCAGTTCGGTCTTGCCCGACAAAAGCGTCTCGATTACGACGCTAAAAGCTCCAAGCTGAAGTCCAACCACCGAAGAAATCATAGATCCCATAAAGATATTCCTTGAATTAATGCCTTTATGTACCAGCTTTTTATAAATAAAGGGATAAGCTACAAAGCAGGTGTAAAAACCCAGATTGAAGACGTTACAGCCATAAGCCAGCAATCCACCATCGCCAAAGAACAGGGCCTGTATCAGTAAAATCGAAGCCATTGTAAGGAACCCCGCATGAGGTCCCAAAAGTATGGCCAGCAGCATACCTCCCCCAAGATGTCCGCTGGACCCGGTACCGGGTATCGAAAAATTGATCATCTGCGCTGCAAAGACGAATGCCCCCATAACTCCCATCAGAGGAATCTTGCTCTCATCCATCTCATTTTGAACCTTTTTGGCGGAATAAGCCGTAATCCCCGCCGTAACTGCCAGCATGGTTCCGCCCACAGCCGGTGAAATTAGCGCATCGGCCATATGCATAACATCAACTCCTTTAAACAAAATAACCCATAAAAGGCTAGACCCCAAAGTCTTTATTACCCTTCATGGGTTCATTTAATTAAAATCTTCAATAACCCTTCCAAACCTTCACGGTTTCAATTCAGTTAGAATGTATCATACCAGAATATATATTGTCAAGGCCTATCTCTGACTAAACAAAAAAAGTGCGGTAAATCATCCATAATCTACAGGCCGAGCAGATCAAGCAAAAGTTCCCATAAATTCTTTCCGGGCTGAGCATTCTGAGTATCCTGCACCTCTTCCCCTTGCTGTTCATACTCCACTCCTTTGGTTCTCATGATAAACTGAACGCTGCTGTTCCTGTTCCTTTCATTATCCATGAATGACCCATATTCGTCAACCAGCTCTTCCATTCGTCGTTTCAATGCCCCGGCAAAGCGCATGTCGTCAATTGCCCTTATGACTCCCTCTTCCATTTCGGAGAGGCCCTGCGAGTTCATATCATTCAAACCTTCATCCATCTTCTCCAAAGCCTTGATCAAAGAATCCATTCCGGTGAAAAGGCCGCTCATATTGCCCTTCAGTGCATACAACCCATCATTTAGACCTTCCACTCCTTCAACATATTTTGCAAGGCCCTGTCTATAAGCCATTTGCCCTTTTTGGTATTCTTCCATCCCATCAAGTATGGCCCCAGCCCCGGATGCCAAACTGGCTGTTGAATTATTAATGGCCTGAATTCCGGGAATGAGCTGGCCTTCCAATCCTTCTTTTAATTTATCTATCCCTTCCTTCAATGCATTTATAACTTGTAGCATCTGCATACCGCCCTGCATAAGGCCTTGTGCCCCACCCATATCCTCTATAATCCTGTTTTGCTCTATGATCATCTGCCCCAGGTTATACAGATCGGACCCTTCCGGCTGTTCCCGCACCAGATTTTGGGCTATAGCCATCATCTCCCGGTTTATGCTCCCAAGCCGCACAACTTGAGGAGCCATGCTACTTGCCCAGCTGCTTACAACTCTCTGCAGCTGTCCGGCAACCCGGGAAAGGGCATCTACTGCAGAAGACAGCTCTCCTATAGAGGTGGCCAAACCGCCCATCCCCGAAGCAACTCCGCTTAAGCCCTCGGCTAGCTTTGCCAGCCCATCCTTTAATTCATTGAAGCCGTTAAGGCCGGCATCGAATCCTGCCATCAGCTCGCCTGAATTTTTCTCCAACTCCTTGCTTCCGTCAACAAGGGCTGAAATCCCTTCATCAAACGCCTGCATGCCCCGGGCCATCTGCCTGCTTCCGCTTATCAAGGGCTGCATCCCGCTGCCAAACTGCTTCAACCCGCTGCGGATCTCCCGCACGCCGTCCAGCATTTTTACCAGTTCATCCTCCATGTCGGCATCCGGTACCGGCGGTACTTGAGGAATAACCGTAAAGGTAACGGGCTCAAGCCGTATGTTAGCCCCCCTCATCTCAAAGGTCACCCGTGCATCGGGGTAGGGAAAGGTGGCAAAGCTTAAGTTCATGGTCTTGCCCGTCACAACCTTCACCGCCTCATCGGCCCTTACATCGGAAAATACGGTGAGGTCGACGGGATATGAAACCTGGACCAGAAAGGGCACGTAGTGCTCGTATTCCCTGGATACGGAGTGACCCGCAAAGCTCTCATATGTTATGGGGCGCGTTACCCTTAGCTTATTTTTAATCTCCATCTCAATTCTCAAATTTCCGCTCCTGCCGGCCAGGCTGCTGGCATCCACTTCCCTGCCATCCAAAAAATACTTTATGGATATCTCAACCGGCAATTCCTTATCGGTTATGCCCTCGTAATATATATCGCCTTTTCCCAGCAGCCGACCATCCCACACTATTTGCCCATCATCAATTTTAGGTTCAGCCGAAGCTTCCATATTTCTCACCGAGCTGTACCGGCCATAATCCCGTATCTCTTCTACATCCCCTTTACCGTAAATGCGATTGACCACCCTCTCTTCCAGCACCTTTCCATCATGATCAAGGAGCACATAGACGGTCTCGTCCTTGCCCACAAAGCCCGAACCACCACCCGCATCGTCCCCTGCGGACCGAGCCGATGCCGCTTTTGAACCCCTGTAAGCGTAGGTTGTACCCATTGGAGTAAATACCAGGCAAAGTATAACCGAGAACAGCAGCGCTCCCGATATGGCCTTTCTGATCATCTTCTTAAGGCTCATACATTCTCTCACCCCTTTTTATGCTAACATCCCATGAAACCTTCTGGTCAAGCTCGCACTCATTGCGGATTTGCTCTCTTCCGGTATAACTACATCACCTAAAATCTCTTAGCTAAGCTTAAATTCCGTGCGAACTTGCTCCCTTTCAGCGTGCCTACATGTTTTGAAACCGTTTTCTCGCCTTTCCACATCCTTTCCAAGCCCTGTTCATTTGCATATTCGCATATTTACATTCCTTATAGCACCATTTATCTACATCTTCTATTGGCCGGACCTTTCGGGCCTTGCCCAGTTCTTTGTGGTCCAGCCGATAAGCTTATCAAATATCAGAAACACGGAAGGTAGTCCCAGGAAGATAAGCGCCATACTTATAGCCGCCCCCCTCCCGATCATCATGGTCAGCTCCCCTGTGGCCTTTATGCTGGCAATCATAGCGATGCCCAGCGTGGCTGCTATCATGGTCAGAGCGCTGGTCAGCACCGAACGGCCGGTATCCTCTATGGTCTGCCTTATGGCTTCCAGCCCATTGTCGATCCTCTCTCGGTTTTCCCTGTAGCGGCTGGTAAATAGAATGGCATAGTCCACCGTCGCGCCAAGCTGGATAGCCCCAATGATCATGGGCGTCATGGAGGAGACGGTGACCCCCTGAAAATACGGTATGCTCAAATTTATCCACACCGCCATCTCTATGACCAGCACCAACATAAAGGGAATGGAAAGCGACATAAAGCTTAACCCTACTATGAGCAGTATCAGGCCTATGGATATGACCGACACCGTCCTGTTATCCGCATCCACCAACCCGGCCAAATCCCTGGTCAGCGCCGGAGATCCGGTCACGTAATACTCATCGAACATCTTGCCGGTAACTTCCCTTATGTAATCAACCGTTTCAAAGGTCTGCTGATCATCCGAAGGGGTCCTAAGGCGCACCTCAAAATACCTGTAACCCCCCTGCGCGTATCTCTCCTTTACATCGTCCGGAATAAAGCTGTCCGGTATGGCCGTATCAACCTGGGTGGATAAAGCCATCACCGAATCCACCGCATCCATGGCCTCGATCCTACCTATCAACTCCTTCTCCTTTATCGCCCCCCCATCCGGAATCAACACATACACGACCTCGGTATTCATGAAGCTTTCCCTGATCATGTCGGTATCCCCCGCAGCCCTGGAATTCTCCGGCAGATAATGCTCTATGCTGTAGTAATAATTAAGATTTCTCTGGGCTAAAAACGACGGTAGGGCCAAAACCATTATGAGTATGAGAAAAACCCATCTGAACCGCACCATCCATTGCGATGCCCACCTGAAGGTGGGAATCATGGGCCGATGCCTGTGCCTATCCGCATATTTGCTAAACCTGAGTATCAAGCATGGAAGCACCGTGATGTTCATAAGCAGGCTAAAGGTTATCCCCTTGGCGAGGACAATTCCCAGATCGCGGCCTATGCCGTTCTTCATAAACATGAGGGCCACAAACCCCGCTATGGTGGTAAGGGCGCTGCCCATAACCGCTACTCCCGTCCTGGACATGGCCGCCACCATTGCCTCATCTATATTGGCATGCTTTTGCCTTTCCTCCTCGAACCTATGTAACAAAAAGATGGAGTAATCCATGGATACCCCCAGCTGCATGACGGCAGCTATGGACGCAGTTATAAACGATATCTCTCCTTTTATCACGTTGGTACCCATGTTCAGCAGAATGGCAATCCCTATGGACACCAGAAACAATAATGGTTCTATAAAGGATGTCATGGAAGCGGACAGTATCAGATATATGGATACTACGGCGATGATCATATAGTATACCATTTCCTTGGAGGTTATTACCTGAAGGTCGTTCATGATGACCGGTTCTCCGCCAAACAGCATATCTTCATCTATCATCTTTCTTATCTCATTTACAGCCCGCATTGTGGATTCTGATCTGGCGTTATCATCGAACTGAATCTGTAAAATGGTAGAGCTGCCCGAAAAGAAATTTTTCCGGATCTCGGCATCCATAAACCACACCGGCACGGCTATATCGCCAAAATCGTCAATCCAAACTACCTCCTTAACCCCATCCACAGCCTCAATTCTAGATTTTATATCCTTTACTTCCCACATCTCCCTGTCCTTAACCACCAGGAACGCCTGTCCCGAGAGGTTAAAATTCTCTTCCAGGATCTCCTCCCCCTGTCGGGAATTCAAATATTCGGGCATATACGATAATATGTCGTAATTTTTCCTGGTCAGGAACATGCCCAAAACGGAAGGAATCAACAGGATCAAAAACAGCACAAGTACCGCTTTTCTGTGCCTGACCACAAACCTGCTAAATGCCACCATGATGATATCTACCCCCGCCATATACATGAAAAAACGGATATAAACTCCTGTATTAAACATATGTTTTATATATATGTTTAAATATAGCGCTTAAAAAAGCGTTTGTCAAGGCAAATTAATATTTCTTTATTCAACAATTGCCGACAAACACCCGCATCTTACATTAAAGCCGCATTTACCTGAATAAGCTAAATTTAATGGCATTCAATCCCCGGTCATTGGGCATAATCCCAAAGCCCTAGCCTGCCTTTTCGTCCCCTCTTCTATCACTACGTATGGAATTGTACAAAATCAAATTGGCAATCCATTTTAGGGGTAAACACATCGACATTTACTTAAAAAGCCATGGGGCTCCAGGAAACAACCGGCAGAAAGGATCAGACGGCGATATAACGCCTATAATATGCTTTCAATCAGCGACTCAACGTATGCTTCCCTGTCCTCCCTGCTCTGCAGGTCCACATTAAAAGTGCGCCCGGCCCCATAATAAAGAAGCACGGGTGTCACCACTCCCGAGAACAGCTGCATAAGCTTTGCCGAAACGGTAAAATCATCGACAACCCCCGTCAGCTCCTTAACAAGGGGCGTAATGTTGTATTCCAGCGTATCGATCAACCCCACAACTCCAGCGTTTTTACTCTTTTGATGAATCAGCTTTGTGACTATCAGATATATAACTCCCGGATATTCCATTATGTGTTCCATGGTCTTGATGGCCCAGAACTTCAGCTTTTCCCTGGGGCTGACATCCAGGCGTGCCACCTCTTCATATATACGATGGCTCTGCCGAACAAAATACTTTTCAACCTCATCGAAGAGGTTATACTTTGAGCGAAAGTAATAGTTGACCGAGGCCAAGTTTACATTGGCCTTTTCGGCCAGTTCCCTCACGGTAAAATCCAGGTTGATGTGTCGTCCCACCATATCTATGGCCGTGGCTATGATCTTGTCCTGAGTATCCATTTTGCCTTCCATCGAAAAGCCTCCTAAATATTACAAATTTAACCGCGCTGATGGGAAAAAAATAAGGTACACTTACAGTGTACCACAATCGTCCATTTATTTAAATACCCTTTCGAGGCTCATTTAACCGGCGATGCCAGCCCTGTATCAAAATATATCTTTCCAAAATACTGCCTTATGCAAACAAATCATACAACGCTTATATCTACAAACGTATCGCCATCTTCTACCCGAACCAGAGGATACGATTTACACCATCCCAGTGCATCGACCAGCTTCTTTACATCCCTTCTGTCTATACCATCCAAAATTTTGCATATCTTTTCTAATTCATCATCCTGCTTATCCTTCGGAATGAGCCTAAGTATCGCTTTACCCAGTGAAAAGCAGGAATTGATCAAAAACAATGGTATCGGTATAGTGGGAAGTCGCTGCCCGTCCCCGTTAATGGTGACCTTTAAGAAATGCCCCTTCGCAGTTTTTACAGGTTCCCGGTTCTTTTTGATCAGAGCGAGGGCCTCATTAAAATCAATCTGCCCTTTATCCAATTTCTCTAATATCTCAATGTCATCCATTTTCCATCATCCTCTGATAAGGTTTTCTCAATTTACATCCTATTCAACTACAACGCTTACATAGGTCCCATCGTCTTCTATTTCTACGAGTTTCCCCTGGGCCCCATTTTTAATAGACTGTATGATCTCGTTAAAGTCGATATTCTTCAAAGCTTCCAGTTTTGGCTCAAACTGCGCCCCAACCTGCGTCCCAAGCTTCAACCCCATCTCAACCAACGAGAGCGGAACATTTATATTCACTTTATTAGCCCCGTTTTCTACCACCTTCATCTTCAAAAACTTTCCGCTATGCCCATCCATGCTTGAATCATACTGCTGTAGGCCCGTATTTTCCGGCTCGATCGCTTCGATGAGCTTTTCCGCTTCTTCCGCAGTGATCTTCTTCTCCTCCACCATCTTCAAAATCTTTTTTATCTCTTCCTTCATAATCCATCCCATCCTTTCATTAATTTATTTTGAATTCTCCTTCATCATCTTCAGCGCTTCTTCATAGGTGATGAGGCCCTGGCTCAGCAAATCCAAAACTTCCCTCCTGTTCACCTGGCTTCTCTCATTGCTGCCAACATCGTAGCCCAGGCTGCTAATGACATCATCCAGCTTGCTGCGAACGGTCGGATATGAAATGTCGAGTTCCTTTTCCACTTCTTTGATGTTTCCCCTGCATTTTAAAAATATCTCAATGAAATGCTTCTGCTCGGGCGTTAAATAGCTAAACTTATCCAGTTTAAAATGCCCCTTATATGTGGTATCGCATCGGCAGCAATGCAACTCGGTTACTTCAAGCTTATTGCCGCATACAGCGCATTTAGTTACGATATTGTTTTGCAAGTCCTCACTCCTCCTATAGGTAATCTTAACTATCGCTATCCGATTAATATTATATCATCGAAATTAATTTTTTCAATATGAATTTTAATATTTTTAATAATTTTTTGTTTTCTAATTTAATTTTTTTATATTCATATTAATTATTTTATTGACCAATCAGGTACAGCATCAAAAGCTTACAGGTTCATTTCATAACCCGTATCGTCCAATCGCCCTTCAACAACAACCGCTGATCAGCAGCTTACAGGTTCGGGCTCCTGCGCAGGCATATTACCCTTACTCCTTTTTCATATAACATCGATAGCCTCCAGCTCAACACTGAATTAAAGCGCAATCTCGCCTTATTATAGCCTTTGACAGATAAAATTAGCGCCCGTACATTTTACAAAAAATGTACGGGCGCTTCTTACAAGGTTGGCGCTCACATGGTTGGCAAAGGATTTTTATAAGATTTTAGTCCTCTACCATCACCTTGGTAGTAAACTTCTTGTTATTCCCGATGATGAACTTCTCGCCTACCAAATTGAATTCTCCCGAAACCCTTATATCCTCGGAAGAGCTGCCTACAAAGACATCCACCTTGCCCGGTTCCACTACGAAGTCCATGTTTTCATCATAGAACCCCAGTAGGGCAACGGGCAGTTCAAAGATAACGGTTTTGCTTTGACCCGGGTCTAGGCTTATCCGCTTGAATCCCTTTAGCTCCTTCACCGGCCTGGTCACGTTTTGTGCCGGTATATGGACGTACAGCTGTACTACTTCATCTCCTGCCATCTTGCCGGTGTTGGTCACGTCAACCTGTATGCTCACCTGGCCGCTTGCATCAACGTCCTGAGGCGTTATCCGCAGGTTACTATACTCAAACGTCGTATAGCTCAGCCCATATCCGAACGGATACAGTGGTTTGGTGCTACCCTCCACATAATCGCCCAGCCAGTGGGAACGCCCTCCCGATGGCTTATGGGAATAGTATACCGGCACCTGCCCTACCGTACGAGGGAAGCTTATGGGCAGCTTGCCGCCGGGATTATAATCGCCAAACAGCACGTCGGCTACCGCTCTTCCACCCTCCTCGCCGGGCAGCCATACCTCCAGTATTGCCGGCACATTCTCATGAATCCAGCTAATGGAGACCGGCCTTGCATTGACCAGCACCACTACAACCGGGGTTCCCGTAGCGTGAACGGCTTTTACGAGCTCTTCCTGCTTGCCCGTCAAATTCAGGTCGGATCTGTCCCTGGCTTCGCCGGATGTGCAGCCGTGTATTAGGCCAGCCCTATCGCCAACAACCACGATGGCGACATCGGCTTTTTGGGCAATCTCGATAGCTTCGGCAAAACCGCTGGTATCGTCGCCCAGCACATCGCAGCCTTTGGCATACAGGACCTCTGTATTTTCGGACACCTTCTCCCTTATGCCATCCAGTATGGTGACCATTGACACAAACAGATCCTTATCGGCCAAATCAACATGCTCGGGTCCTGCCGTATCAAAAGTCTGTGCCATGTTCATCAACGTCTCAATGTGGCAGGGATATGCATAGTCGCCGATCATGTTCCGAATGCTATGGGCGTTGGGGCCGATGACCGCTATGGAGCGAATCTCTTTGCTTAACGGCAACAGGTTATTCTCGTTCTTCAACAATACCACCGACTCCCGTGCCACCCTTCGTGCCAGCTGGCGCTGCTGGGGAGTTTCAAACACCGTTTTTGTCACAGCAGGTTCCACATAGGGATTTTCGAACAATCCCAGCCTGAACTTGTGCTCCAAAACTCGCGCCACAACCATGTCAATGGCTTCTTCGGAAAGAAGTCCCTGTTCAACTGCAGCCTTTAAAGGAGAGCCATAACAATCGGTGCTCGGAAGCTCTATATCCACTCCCGATTCTATGGCCTTTTTGGCCGCCAGCACCTTATCGGGATTAAGCTTATGATACTTATACAGCATGTTTATGGCAAAATAATCTGAAACTACCAACCCTTCAAATCCCCATTCATCCCGTAGTATATCTTTGAGCAACCGGCTTGAAGCGTGACAGGGTATCCCATCTATTTCATGATAAGCCGGCATGATTGAAGCCAGTTTGGCTTCCCTGACGGCTGCTTCAAAAGGAAACAGATATACCTCGCGCAACTCCCGTTCCGGAATGTGGGCCGGCGCCCAGTTCATTCCGCCTTCCGACATTCCGTAGCCTACAAAATGTTTCCCCGTAGCCATAATGCCATCATGCAAGCCATCCCCCTGCAGGCCGTTAATATATCCAATGCCCATTTGAGCCACCAGATACGGGTCCTCTCCAAAGGTCTCCTCAGTTCTGCCCCACCTGGGGTCCCGCGTCACATCCAGCAGCGGTGCCAAAGCCTGGTGCGCTCCCGCTGCTTTCATCTGCACCCTTATAACTTCCCCTATGGCCCTGGCCATTTCGGGATTCCAGGTACTGGCCACTCCGATGGTTTGAGGAAAACAGGTAGCCCCCTTTGCCATAAAGCCGCTGCACGACTCTTCGTGTACAATGGCCGGTATCCCAAGGCGGGTATTTTCTACTAAATATTTCTGGATCTCATTGGCTATCCTTGCACAGGATTCCGGATCCAGGTTGCTGGCCCCGGCAATGCGCGTAATCTGGCCAATGCCGTGCCCAATCCTGGAAGCGGCTTTATCTGACGAAAACCCTCTATCATCCAGCACTTCATATACCCATACGGCGCTCAGCTGGGCTATTTTCTCATCCAGCGTCATTCGCGAAATTAAATCCTCAACCCGCCTTTCGATAGGCTGGTTCTTATCCTTATACAAAGCCTCAGCCATTCAAGCTCCCCCTCTGTTTCATATATGTAATGTATATAACCCCCAAACCTCTTACATGAAAAGGTCGTTTATTTAACGCTTAACAGATATTGATTGATTAAAGCCTTTATGACTTCCTGTCTTCCGGAGCGGTTCTTGATTACCGGATTTTGCAGTGCATACTGCTCTAATGTCTTGAAGTTGGCCTTTCCGCTGACGATATCCAGCCCAATACCGCTCCTGTAACTGCTGTAGCGCTCCTCTACAAACCTGTCTATCACCTTATCCTCTATGAGCTTTGCTGCGACCTTTAACCCTATGGCGTAGGAATCCATACCCGCAACGTGGGCATAGAACAGGTCCTCGGGTTCGAAAGAGCCCCGCCTTACTTTAGCGTCAAAGTTAATCCCACCAGTGGTGAAACCTCCGGCTTTCAATATTTCATACATTGCCAGGGTGGTCATATATAAATCGGTGGGGAATTCATCGGTATCCCAGCCCAAAAGCAGGTCTCCCTGGTTAGCATCGATGGAGCCCAGCATGCCGTATACGCTAGCCACCCTTAATTCGTGCTCAAAGGTATGCCCCGCCAGGGTAGCGTGATTGGCCTCTATATTCAACTTGAAGTGATCCTTCAAGCCGTAGTGCTGTAGAAAAGCAATCGTCGTGGCCGCATCGAAGTCATACTGGTGCTTTGTGGGTTCTTTCGGCTTGGGCTCTATCAAAAACTGCCCCTTAAATCCGATTTCCTTGGCATAGTCAACAGCCATATGGAAGAACCTGGCCAGATTATCCAGCTCCAGCTTCATATCGGTATTGAGCAGCGTCTCGTATCCTTCTCTGCCGCCCCAGAATACGAAGTTTTCTGCTCCCAGCTCTACAGCGATCTCAAGGCTTTTCTTGACCTGGGCCGCCGCATAGGCAAACACATCGGCATTGCAGGATGTGGCAGCTCCGTGTACATATCTGGGATGGGTGAACAGATTGGCCGTATTCCACAGGAGCCTTACCTTGCTGGTCTTCATATACTCCTTTATCATGGATACTATAACATCCAGATTCCTGTTGGTCTCTGCCAGGGTATCACCTTCGGGAGCGATATCGCGATCGTGGAAGCAGAAGAACGGGACGTTTAGCTTTTCAAATAGCTCAAAAGCCGCTTCCACTCTGGCCTTGGCCAAATCCATCCCGGTATACTTATCCCAGGGGCGAATCATGTTCTTTTCCCCAAAAGGATCAGCACCGCTACCGGTAAAGGTGTGCCAATAAGCCACTGAAAATCTCAAATGTTCTTCCATGGTCTTCCCCATAATGACTTCCGAAGGATTGTAATACTTAAATGCGAGAGGATTCTCAGAATTGGGCCCTTCATAGGCGATGGGCTTGATATTCTCAAAATATGCCATAAGAATGCACTCCCTTCATATTCGTTTGTTTATTCTACAAATTATGTTATTATATTGGATAGTATTAGTCAATATTCAAATAATATTAATCAGGGCCAGCGCAAAAAAATCCATTGTTTAAGCTATACAAAATGCCGGGATTTTTACACATTACACAAAAAGCATGCCTTATGTAAAGCTAAAGCCCCTGCCGTAGTTAGCAGGGGCCCTTTACTGGCTCGCTCCATTGATCCATTTAATTATAAATATTTCTTCCTGGGTACATAGTGGGTATGCAACAGCTCATGGGCTTTATGGCTGTTGGGCTTCTCCAGATACTCCTCATACAGCCTGTTAACCGACGGATTCTCATGGGACTTCCTCAGGGGCAGGTTTCTGTCTTCCTGATAGATGGCGGAAGCCCTTACCTGCCTGGGATCCACATCCATCCTGTCCTTGGCCTTGACTATGGGCTGGCCGCCTCCGTTGACGCATCCGCCAGGACAAGCCATTATCTCGATAAAGTGGTATTCTTTCTCCCCGGATTTTACCTTCTCGAGAAGGGCTTTGGCATTAGCCGTGCCATGGGCTACCGCTGCCCGTATGGTCATGTCGCCAAGGGAAATTTCGGCCTCTTTTACTCCTTCAAGCCCGCGCACCTCGTTTATCTCCACGTTATCCATGGGCTTGCCCGTCACTATTTCGTAGACGGTCCTCAGAGCAGCCTCCATCACGCCGCCGGTGGCACCGAATATGGCACCGGCTCCGGTGGAATCGCCGAAGAAGGGATCGAATTCCTCATCGGGAAGATTTACAAAATCTATGCCCGCCTGCTTGATCATCCTGGCAAGCTCGCGGGTGGTCAACACTACGTCGACATCGGGGTAGCCGGTTGCGCTGAGCTCGGGACGCGAAGCCTCGAACTTCTTGGCGGTACACGGCATAATGGAGACCACGAATATCTTGGACGGGTCAATGCCGTTTTTCTCGGCATAATAGGATTTAATCAAAGCGCCCACCATCTCATGAGGCGATTTGCAGGTGGACAGGTTATCCAGGAACTCGGGGAAATAGTGTTCGCAGTATTTAACCCAGCCGGGGCTGCAGGAAGTGATCATAGGAAGCTTCCCGCCATTCTTGAGCCTGCCGAGCAGCTCGGTGCCCTCTTCCATTATGGTCAGGTCAGCACCAAAATCGGTGTCGAACACCTTATCAAATCCCAATCGCCTGAGCGCAGCCACCATCTTACCCTTTACGATGGTACCCATATCCATGCCAAACTCTTCGCCCAAGGCGACGCGTACAGCCGGAGCGGTCTGCACCACCACATGCAGCTCGGGATCGTTCAATGCATTCCATACCTTCTCGGTATCGTCCTTTTCCTTAAGGGCGCCTACCGGACAGGCTTCGATACACTGCCCGCAATAGATGCAGGGCACCTCATTGAGGCTCATGCCAAATACCGGTGCAACGATGGTATCAAAACCTCTTTCACTGGCACCAATCACGCCTATCCCCTGAACGTTTCTGCATACCGACACGCAGCGGCGGCATAAGATACACTTGTTGGGGTCACGCACTATCGAAGGTGAAAAATCGTCTATCGGATACTCAACACGCTCTCCTTCAAACCTGATCTCGTTGACGCCCAATTTCTGCGCCAGTTCCTGAAGCTCGCAGTTCTGGTTGCGCACGCAGGTCAAACAACTTCGATCATGGTTGGAGAGAATGAGCTCCAGGTTGACCCTTCTGGCCTCACGGACAGCAGGGGTATTTGTCCTCACTTCCATCCCATCGGCAACCGGATAGACGCAGGCAGCCTGTAGGGCTCTGGCACCTTTCACCTCTACAACGCACATCCTGCAAGCACCGATTTCGTTTATACCCTTTAAATAGCACAGGGTCGGTATATCTATATTGGCAAGTCTAGCAGCTTCCAGCACAGTGCTTCCCTTGGGAACCTCAACCTGGACGCCGTCTATAGTGACTTTGACCATCTCCATGTCTCTCACTCCCTTTCTTCTCCAAAATACGCTCACTGCTTCTTAACGGCATTGAACCGGCATTTTTCCATACATACACCGCACTTGATACACTTTTCTGGATCTATGCTATAGGGTTTTCTGGGTTCGCCCGATATAGCACCCACCGGACAATTCCTGGCACACAATCCGCAGCCCTTGCACAGCTCGGCAATAATGACATACTGCAGCAAAGCCTGGCAAACCCCTGCCGGACAACGCTTCTCCTTAATATGGGCTTCGTACTCATCCCTGAAGTAGCGCAGGGTGCTCAGCACCGGGTTGGGTGCAGTCTGGCCTAAGCCGCACAGAGCAGATGCTTTTATATTCTTGGCAAGAAGCTCCAGCTTCTCGATATCTCCTTCCTGGCCTTTGCCGCTCACGATCCTGTCCAATATTTCAAGCATCCTTCTGGTACCGATGCGGCAGGGCGGACATTTGCCGCAGGACTCATCCACGGTGAAATCCAGGAAGAACCTTGCTATATCAACCATGCAGGTATCCTCGTCCATTACGATAAGGCCACCCGAACCCATCATGGAACCGATTTGAATAAGGGATTCGTAGTCGATCGGGGTATCCAGGTGCTCGGCCGGTATACAACCGCCGGATGGGCCGCCCGTCTGAGCAGCCTTAAATTTCTTGCCGCCGGGGATACCGCCGCCGATCTCGTATACTATCTCGCGCAAGGTGGTACCCATGGGTATTTCCACCAGACCGGTGTTGTTGATCTTTCCTCCCAGAGCAAATACCTTGGTTCCCTTGCTCTTTTCGGTCCCTATGGAGCTGAACCACTCCGGTCCTCTCAGGATGATTACCGGTATATTGGCATACGTCTCAACGTTGTTAAGAAGGGTGGGCTTTGAAAATACGCCTTTTACCGCAGGGAACGGTGGCCTGGGCCTGGGCTCACCCCTATGCCCTTCAATGGAAGCCATAAGGGCGGTCTCCTCGCCGCACACAAACGCTCCCGCTCCGAGGCGCAACTCTATATCAAAGTTAAATCCGGTGCCAAATATATCCTTTCCCAGCAATCCGTATTCTCTGGCCTGGGCTATGGCTATTGTCAATCGCTTAACGGCTATGGGGTATTCCGCTCGGACGTAGATATAGCCCTGGTCGGCTCCCACTGCATATCCCGCAATGGCCATAGCTTCTATGACGCTGTGCGGGTCGCCCTCCAGGATGCTTCGATCCATGAAAGCGCCCGGGTCACCTTCGTCGGCGTTGCAGCAGACATACTTCTTATCCCCCGGCGCCTTTCGCGTAAACTCCCATTTGAGCCCGGTCGGGAATCCTGCACCGCCTCTTCCCCTCAAGCCCGATGCCTTAATGGTCTCTATCACCTGTTCGGGCGTCATCTCGGTAAGCACCTTGCCCAGGGCTTTATAGCCATCCATGGCAATGTACTCTTCTATATTCTCGGGATCGATGACGCCGCAGTTCCTGAGGGCTACCCTCATCTGCTTTTTATAGAATCCCACTTCGTCCAGCGACTTGATGGTCTCATCCTCCGCCACGCTGTCATGGTACAGAAGCCGCTTTACGATTCTTCCCTTGACCAGGTGCTCTTCGACGATTTCGGGCACATCCTCAACCTTGACGCGGCTGTAAAAGGCGCCTTCGGGATAGACGATTACGACAGGCCCTACCTCGCACAGACCAAAACACCCGGTCCTTACCACCTTAACCTCGTTATCTATGTGGTACTTTTTAAGCTCTTCGTTAAATTTATCGATAATACCTGCGGATCCTGATGAGGTACATCCAGTTCCTCCACAGACCAGTACATGTGCACGATAAAGTTCCATGTTATCTACCTCCTCACAAACACATCATTGCTGGTCAGCAGCGCCGATGGTGAACTCCGTTACCGGCTTACCATTTACAATGTGCTCGGCCACAATCCGCCTCACCTTTTCGGGGGTGAGCTTGACGTACGTGACCTTCTCTTCACCGGGCCTGTAAACCTCAGCCATTGGCTCCAGGCGGCACACGCCTATACAGCCCGTTTGAGTGACCATAACATCATGAAGATTTCTCTTATTAACCTCTTCTACAAACGCCAAAAGGACCGGCCTTGCACCCGCGGCAATTCCGCAGGTTCCCATTCCAACCACTATTCTCGTGCCGTTTCTCTCTTTTCTCAAATTAACGGATTCCAGAGCCCGCTGCCTTATCTCTTCTAACTCTTTCAAAGATTTCATTCTTTTCCACCTCCGCTTATTTCATCAATGCCTTCCCCTATATATTCGCTGATCCACTCCACCACTTCGGGATGGTCTATGGGCAAATCGCCAAGCCTCTGCCGGATCTCCCTGGAGTCAAAGCACAACCTCCCTCCAGGAGCGATATGGGTGTATACAAACTCTATCGAGGGATTGCAGGCTACCAGCGCCGCTATGGTCTGATCTATCCTGCCAAGAGGCGGGCGATCAATGTGATGATACCTGAATTCCACCCTCACCTCGGTGCCCTTTCCGGGCTGGGAAGAGATATAAATTCCTCCATCGCAGGCCCGAGCGGCCGCCTCCGCAAACGCCAACCCCAGGCCTACCTTTCGGGTGGTCCGGGTGGTATAAAAGGGATCGGTAATCCTGTCAACCGTTTGAGGGTCCATTCCCCTGCCGTTATCCTTAATGCTTAAGATGAACTTGTCATTTTGCACATCTTCGATTACCGATATCTCGACAAGGGTAGCCGCCGCGGCAATAGAGTTCTGGACCAGATCCAGCATATAAAGCGAGATATCTTCCATCCACTATTCATCCTTGTATTGAGCGATTATTCCCTCAACATCTTCCGGCTTAAGCCTGCCATATACGTGGTCATTTATCATCATAACAGGCGCCAGTCCGCAGGCCCCCAAGCATCGCGTAGCTTCCAGCGTGAATTTGCCGTCGTCGGTGGTGTCCCCCACCTTGACCTTCAGGACTTCCTGCAGCTTATCCAGCACCTTTTGGGAACCCTTTACATAACAGGCAGTCCCCAGGCATACACCAATCTTATACTTGCCTTTCGGCTTTAACGTAAACTGGGCATAAAAAGTTGCCACGCCGTATATATCGGTCACCGGAATGTTCAATTCCTCCGCTATATAGTTCTGTACATCCAAAGAAAGGCAACCGAATATTTCCTGGGCTTTCTGCAGTATAGGCATAAGGGGCCCTGGTTTGCCCTTATACTCTTCAATTACCTTCTTAAATTCCTCGAACTTTTCCTTATTTTCTGTCAAAACAGATGCCGCCATGGTGTTATCTCCCTCCCATATTCCTTCATGTTAAAATCTTCTTAGATAAATTCGCATCTAATTTGCATACATAAGGCTTGCTAACATTTGTTCTACCGATAAGCTACCACTTTTATTCATAATTTATTGCAATCTATATACTAAACAACATCTTATACAGATGCTGTTTAACAAATGTTATTATCTCATATAATCGGGCTATAATCAAGAGTATTTGCTATTATTTTAACGAATTTTGTTACAAATTTTTTTGTTATAAATGCTGTTAAATAACAGTATAATTTTTTAACCACTGTATAATACCAGTTAATGAGCCATTATATATGTCTATTAACATCTCTCTTTCCAGTATTTGACCGAGCTGATGGGCATCGGAAGAATAGATATGTTTAAATTTCTTATAATATATTGTGTAATTCATGTCAAACTTCGAAAATTCCAGAACGCTAAAACCCAAATTGGGAGGAATGAATCCAAGCTGAGAAATGATGCTATAAGAAGGGCGATCGATATGGGCCGGTACCACAACCCCGCCTCTTTGCATGGCCAATTGTACAACCTGTTCAACGGACAGATCAAGCGAAGAGAGCAATAGTTCTTTCCTCTCCCCTATGATTTGATCGTTTTGATCCATTATATACTGATTTCCGAAGATATGCGGGACGTTGGGCACCTGTGGCAGGAAATGCCGGATACATGTATCAAAGTCCAGCAGGCTCTCCATATCTTCAAAATAGCACAGCAGATGAACGTCCTCTTTTGTCTGTACTTCCATGCCGGGCAGCACCAAAATACGGCCATCTGCAACCCGCATAACGGCCTCGACATTATCGCAGCTATTATGGTCGGTTATGGCTATAGCATCAAGTCCCTTTAAAAGGGCCATATTCACTATATTGTTGGGCGTCATGTCATCATCGGCACAGGGAGACAGCGCTGAGTGTATATGAAGGTCAACCGCTATTCTCATATGGCTTTTCTCCTCAGTAGTATTGAAAAGCAGCTATCCACTCAAGGGTAACATCTATCTTTAACTACCAATGCCTTGTTATCACGAAACGACCGGCACGGCAGTTTTGAGATCATACAGGCCTTTGACCGACAACACCGCATCGATGATAGGAAGGCTGCTCATGCAAACATTAATCTCAAGCCTCACGGACAGGTACAATGCCCATCTGATACAGTTTACCCGCCAGCTCAAAAGCCGTTAAATCGGAGGAAAGCATTACTATCCCTTCCTCTTCAGCCTTGTCCAAAACTTTACGCTCCACTTCTATGCCTTCCGGAATTATGATACAGGCCATCTCAACCAGCGAAGCCACGGCCACTATGTTCATGTGCGTCTGCACCGTAATCCATGCCATTCCCTTTTTCCCTTTGGCCATCACTCTGCTCAACAGGTCGCAGCAATAGCCGCTCAATACTTCCCGATCTAACAAACCCTCTCCGGCCAACACTTTAAGGGATAAAGCCTCGACCATTTGCGATATCTTCATGACGGTTCACTCCTGCCTTTCTCTTCTTTGTTTCCCCCCGGGATCTTTTCGGAAAGCTCTATCATCTCCTGGGCAAGCTGCTTTACCTTTTCCCTCAATTTAAAGATGCAATCCATTTCGGAAGCATAGCCCCTTACTATGTCCTCTGCCAGCGTTCGACAGCTGGGCGAGCCGCAGGAACCGCAGTCGAGCCCCGGCAGGGTTTCGTATATCCTCTCTATGGTTTCCATCTTCTTCATGGCTTCCACTATATCATCATCCAGCTTCATAACGGGTTTGGGCAGTATCCTCTCGCTAAGCCGCCACTGTATCCTTTGCACAACCCCCTGCAGGTCATCTTCCGGCACCGGCCTACCCCTTGCCTTCTCGGCCAGCTTCCTTATGCGATTTTTGGCTACAAATCCGTTTTCAACTACAAGCGGACCACCCACGCAGCCTCCCGGACAGGCCAGCCCTTCAAAATACTCCAGATCGGTCAGCTTTTCATCCTCTATTTCTTCCAGCACGCGTATTACATTTTGTATGCCATCAACCGCCAGGTAACTATCGATCCCCAGCGCAAGGCACGCTCCTCCGGAATTAGCCCATCCCACTCCAAAAGGCGATGCCATCTGCACAACCTCCTCATCCTTCACCTTGCTCAGCCGGTTATACAGCGGCCCATATATTTCCTGTATGGAAATGGCGCCATCCACCGAAGACTCCTTCCTGCCCACCGGGTTGCGAATGCTGGTCATCTTGGCCGCGCAGGGCGTGATGAAAAACACTCCCACATCTTCGGGCTTTACGCCGAATTTTTCGCAGAATTCCGTTCTGGCAAGCTGTGCAGCAATCTCCATAGGAGAATCAACTTCTACTATATTGTCTATCAACTCGGGGAAACGCACCTGAATAAGCCTGACAATAGCCGGACACGCCGAAGATATGAGGGGCCTTTTGCGCTCCGGGTCCTTAAGCGCCTCTTTGACAAAAGCGGTCACATAATCCGCTCCCCTGGCAACCTCGTATACGTAGTCGAAGCCAAGCTTTTTTAGAGCTACCAGAATTAAGTTCAGATCTGCCATTTCCTTGAACTGCCCGTACAGAGTTGGAGCAGGCAGCGCTATACGATATTGAAACCTCTCGATGGAAGACAACGGGTCAGTAACGGCTACCTTTGCATGATAGGGGCATACCCTTATGCACTCTCCGCAATCTATACATCTCTCGGCAATTATCCTGGCTTTACCATCCCTCACCCTTATGGCCTCGGTAGGGCATCTTTTTATACAGTTGGTACATCCCCTACACTTGTCCTTCCTCAAGGTAACCGAATGATAGTATTCCTTCAATTCCATCACCCTGCTTTTAACTCAAAATACATCTCCAGGAGCGTCCCCTCTCCCACTTTGGATTGAATGTTTAAACGATCAGCACAGCGCTTAATATTGGGAAGCCCCATTCCCGCACCAAATCCCAGCTCTCTGGCTATTTCGGGAGCTGTAGAGTACCCCTCCTGCATGGCTAAATCTACATCCGGAATGCCGGGGCCCTTATCCTCTGCCGTCAAGGCAATGGACTGAGGGGTTACCTTAAGCTTTAGCTCTCCCCCAATCGAGTGTATTATCAAGTTCATCTCGGCCTCGTAGGCCGCTATGGTAACCCGCCGGGCCAGGGTGGAATCAATTCCCAGCTGCTTCAATATTTTCTTTATTTGACTGGAAGCCTCTCCCGCTGAAGCGAAATCCCAGGCTTTGATTTCGAATACCTGTTCAATGGAATAATATCCGTCCTTCATATCATGATTCCCTCGTACAGCCCGGTAATCCCACACTGTATAGCTTTCCACACGCCTCATACATGGAATATTTCGTAGCAAGCACCGCGATGCCCATTTCCCTGGCCATATTCACCACTTCATCGGCAGGCATTCGCCCGCCCACAAATACTATCGCAGTAACCTCCAAAAACTCAGCCATCTTAATGACATGAACATTGGTAAGGCCGGTAAGCAATATCGTTTGATTTTTGACATAGGATAATATATCGCTCATGAGATCGGATGCACATGCTGAAAATACTTCTCTGTCCAGTAATTCCTGGCCTGCTAGGACGGTAGCGTTGAGCAAATTGTTTATCTCTTGTATCTTCAAATTCCCAGCTCCCCCTTATTCACCGGTTATGCTATCCATATACTGCTTATACTTATAGACCATGTCAATATAAGTATACTTTATTTTTGACGAATTGGCTACCCTGTCAGAGATATTTTCGTTAAAAATTTGACGTAGACTTTCGATACTCTTTTGATATAGTTCCTGAAGGCCGGTTAATACGTGGTTGCTGTCCTGCGTAGCTGAATACGCTTTAAGCTGTTCAAGGGTAGATTCAAACGCTCCAACGGTTTCTTCAATATCCTTTTTTGCATCCTCTACCGATATGGCCGAAGTATCAAGTTTTTTCGCCATGTCCTCCAAAGCTTTGGTTTTATTGATCCAAATCGAGAACGCTGATTTAACGCTGTTTACCTTATCGGCAGAAGCGGTTATCTCCATATTCACGCCGGGAGCAGAAATTGAATATATCTGGCTTTCCAATCCGTCATTTTTCAGCTGCTGCCTTACCTTTTGAGCATCATCCTGGGAGGCATAGCCCATGGCCAAAACGCGGAAATACTTATCATTTAAGATATACCCCGCTCCTCCCTTTGTTTGTATCTCCCGGGCAACGGCTTCGGCATTTTCCTTACCCGTAAAAGCGCCAAGCTGTATGGCGTACAGGATAAAGGGAGATATATCGATCTGTTCGGTTACCTTCTCGACGGGTTCGGAGCTTCCGCCGGAGCTTTCATCCGAAGGCTCGCCGTTTTCATCGGGAACCGTAAGCTCGGTATCGGGAATATCAGCAGAAGCATCGTCTCCACCCTGACCAGTATTGGTAGCGCCGCCCAGAAAGGATGTGACTATCCGGCTTATGAAATTGCCGGCCGCACCGGCAGAGCCTATATATAAAGCCAAAAACAGCAAAAGGGCCACAAGGAGTACCGAAGTATAGCGCTGCCGGTTTCTCCTCTTCAACCGCGAGTAACGCATAAAAATTCCTCCTTTGATTTAAACTCGGGATAAATTTATACTTACTTATATCTATGGCAGGTCCACCTGATTTATGATAAAATGGTACCCGTAACTTGTCATATCTGATTGATGGAGGTTAGCCATGAAATACCACCTGGATACCATCCCCGTATGGGACGCTTATCACCAGGGAGGGGAATGTCCCCTATGTAATTTGGAAAACAAGATAGAGGAGAATTACGTGGAATCCTTTCTTGGAGGCTCGGTAATGGAACCGGATACCAGGATAGAGGTCAATAAAACCGGTTTTTGCCCCCACCACTTCAAACTGCTGTATGACGCTCAAAATCGTCTGGGTTTGGCTTTAATGACCCATACCCATCTCAAAGAGTTTATGGAAAAGCTGGAGGAACGCTGCAAAGCAATTTTGAAAGCGGGCAAAGACAGGAATCCTTCCATACTGGGCAATATATTTAAAGGAAAAAAAGAAATGCAGCAGATCACATCCGAACTCGAGAAATGGCTTGAGACGCAGCACCATCAATGCATTATATGCAATAGAATGACCAATAACATGAATCGCTATGCCTATACCATTCTCTACCTTTGGGATACCGATAAGGAATTCAAAAAAACCTTCGAGGCTTCAAAGGGTTTTTGCCTTAAACACCTGGCGCTGACCATAAAAATAGCCAGAGAGACGTTGCCTTCTCACAAGCAAACCCTCTGGCTGGCTGATGTAATCCCGCTACAGATTAAATCCTTTCATAACCTGGAGCAGGAACTGTCCCAATTTATCAACAAATTTGACTACCGCAACCAGGACAAGCCCCTGGGAAGCGCAAAGGACTCGCTCCCCCGCACCATACAAAAGCTCACGGGAAAATTTATGGATTAATGCGGCCGGTAAAGAAAAGTGCTTAATCCTGATACTGTTCCAGGCTCACGCCAACTGCCGTCAGTATGTGCACAGCCAGCTCATCGGGATAAGGGTGTTTATACACAACTCTCTTTATGCCGCTGTTGATGATGAGCTTGGCGCATATGACGCAGGGTTGGTGGGTGCAGTACATGGTAGCACCATCAACCGATATCCCCAACTTGGCCGCCTGGGCAATGGCGTTTTGCTCGGCATGGACCGCATAACAGTATTCGTGATGGGTGCCTGAAGGTATGTTAGCTTTCCTTCTCAGGCACTCCCCCCTTTCAACGCAGCTGGCATATCCGGAAGGAGCGCCGTTATAACCGGTGGTCAAAATGCGCTTATTTTTTACGATGACCGCTCCTATCTTCCTGTTGGGCTGATAACAGCTGGACCAGTTGGCAATAAGCTCGGCCAGTTCCATGAACCTCTTATCCCATTTATCCACAAGATACCCCCCTTAAACGCTTTTAAAATATATTCTACTTACAGCTAGCCGGTATTGCAACTTCATTTAAAACGATATTTCTGGTTTTCTGCCAAATTGCGCTAATACGCGTTGAACGGAAGGGGATCGGAATATCCGGCGGGAAACTTTTGTGGAAAAACTTGAAGATCATATCTATTTTTAGATATAGCAAGCAAGAAGATGATATATTGTTTTATTTTCCAATATCGAAAATATTTAACCAAAATTCGTTTACAACAGTATTTGCCATCATTCCGGCTTTTATATAAACTATTTACTGTGATTAGCACTCACCAATGATGAGTGCTAATAGATAGCGGTACGATATCGATAACCAATACAAAAAACATAACTAAAGGAGGGTAAGGGCATGAGTTTAAGACCATTGGGCGATAGGGTTGTAATTAAAGCTTTAGAAACCGAAGAAACTACAAAGGGCGGCATCGTGTTGCCCAGCTCCGCAAAAGAGAAGCCTCAGATGGCTGAGGTAGTTGCCGTAGGGCCCGGCGGCCTGGTTGACGGCAAAGAGGTCAAAATGGAGGTAAAGGTAGGGGACAAAGTCATCTATTCCAAATACGCTGGAACCGAAGTAAAGCTGGATAACGAAGAATACATCATCGTTCGCCAAAGCGATATACTGGCAGTAGTTGAATAAAAAACAACAAAAAGGAGGAGGTAATACATATGGCCAAACAGCTTACATACGGTGAAGAAGCCAGAAGAGCGATAGAGCGCGGCGTTAACAAATTGGCCGATACCGTAAAGATAACCTTAGGCCCCAGAGGGCGCAACGTTGTACTGGAGAAAAAGTACGGTTCTCCCCAGATCGTTAACGACGGCGTAACCATCGCTAAAGAGATCGAGCTCGAGGATCCATACGAGAACATGGGCGCTCAGCTGGTCAGAGAAGTAGCCAGCAAGACAAACGACGTAGCCGGTGACGGTACCACCACAGCAACGGTTCTGGCACAGGCCATCATTCGCGAAGGGTTAAAGAACGTAGCAGCCGGCGCTAACCCCATGTTAATAAAGAAGGGTATCCAAAGGGCAGTGGAGCAAGCAGTTGAATCGCTCAAAAAGCTCAGCAAACCCATTGAAAGCAAGGAGGCTATCGCTCAGGTTGCTTCCATTTCCGCTGACGATGAGACCATAGGCCGGTTGATCGCCGATGCCATGGACAAGGTAGGCAAGGACGGCGTCATCACCGTTGAAGAATCCAAGTCCTTGAATACCGAAGTAGAGATTGTGGAAGGAATGCAGTTTGACAGGGGCTACATCTCCCCCTATATGGTAACCGATACCGAAAAGATGGTTGCAGAGCTAGACGAGCCGGTAATCTTGATCACCGATAAGAAGATCAGCAATGTACAGGACCTGTTGCCCATACTGGAGCAAGTAGTACAGCATGGAAGGAAGCTATTGATCATCGCAGAGGACATCGAAGGCGAAGCACTGGCAACCCTGGTTGTCAATAAGCTGAGGGGCACCCTCATCAGCGTAGGCGTAAAGGCTCCCGGATTCGGTGACAGGCGTAAAGCCATGCTGCAGGATATCGCCATCCTGACAGGCGGCACCGTGATCTCCGAGGAGGTAGGGCTTACCCTCAAAGAAGCCACCATCGACATGCTGGGCCGTGCCGCCAGAGTAACCGTTGACAAGGAGAACACCACCATCGTAGGCGGCGCCGGCGATCCGAAAGAGATCAAGAACCGCATAGCTTCCATCAAAGCCCAGATTGAGGAGACCACCTCCGACTATGACAGGGAGAAATTGCAGGAGCGCCTCGCCAAGTTGGCCGGCGGCGTAGCTGTGATCAAGGTTGGTGCCGCAACCGAGACCGAGATGAAAGAAAAGAAGCTGAGAATTGAAGACGCCCTCAACGCTACCAGGGCTGCTGTCGAAGAGGGTATCGTTCCCGGCGGTGGCGTAGCTCTCATCAAAGCCATTGAAGATGTAGAGAAGCTTCAAGCCGAAGGCGACGAGATGACGGGCATCAACATCGTGAAGCGTGCTTTGGAAGAGCCGCTCCGTCAGATCGCCATTAACGCCGGTATGGAAGGCTCCGTGGTGGCCGAAAAAGTCAAATCCAACCACGACAAATACTATGGCTTCGACGCATTGAGGGGCGAATACGGCGATATGGTAGCCAAGGGCATCATCGATCCCACCAAGGTTACCCGTTCGGCTTTGCAGAATGCCGCCAGCGTAGCAGCTATGGTTCTCACCACCGAAAGCCTGGTGGCCGAGATACCCGAAAAAGAACCCCCAATGCCCGGCGGTAAGAACCCAGAAATGTATTGATGAAAAAAGCGGTTGCTCGAAAAAGCAACCGCTTTTTAATTTACGATGCGGTCAGCAGTTCGGATTCCTTCTCTTCCCCTTCTTTATCACAGTCAAGGCTTTCACCTTCTGCAAAAATGGCCTCGCTCAACTCTTTGGACTTGAGATAATTGATCTCGGAATAAAAGTTTTCCATTAGAGTACACACCATGTGTTCAAACTCCAATAGCTGGCGCCGTATCTCCTTACATCGTGCTTTCCACTTATTTTTCTCCATTTCCATCTGGTACATCTCCGCCGCAATTTTTTGATGTCCTTCTTCTATAATAGCCTGAGCTTTTTGTTCGGCTCGGACCAATGCTTTTGAGATATAAGCCTCCCTCTCGGAAAACTCCTCCAATTTCTTTTCCAGCTCTTTTATTTGCGACTTTATCCTATTGTTTTCTTCTATAAGTTCCAGCATCCGTTCCTTTTTCTTGGCGAGCTCTTCCTCATAATCCCTGCGTATGTCAAAAAGGTATTGCTCGACCTGGCGCCTGTTGTACCCCAATATGGCAATGCTAAACATCCTCTTCATTTGTTCTAACCCCCCTCATAAATAATATACAACAGTTGTCCTGTAAATTTTGTAAATTTGTGGGGTCGAATAGCATCTTTTTATATCGATAATAACCGAATGCCAATTTATATTTTAAATATTGACTTGGAGCTACCTCCAAAATGTATACTATACGCTGTACACAAAAGCCGATAGCATGACGCATATAGAACAAATGCCTTAATAAAACCATTCCAAAGGTCTCAGCAATCGATCCCAACATATTTTACTGCAAAATATTAAAACAGGAGAAAAAGGTCCAATTAATAATTGACGACAGGAGGAGGAGCATGCAATACGGAGAGAATATCGTTCAGCTGGAAGAAAAAACGGGTGAAACCAAGCGAAGCAGCCTTATGTTAACCATCTTCATCTTGATGAACTTCGTCATTACAATGATGTCTTCGGTGTTCAGCGGCATTTTGGATAAGATCGCCGTTTCTCTGAGCGTATCGATCGCCAATGCGGGTTTACTAAACACCATGTTTTTCTATGGTGGGGCCTTCGGCGTTCCCATTACCCTGATAGTATTCAGAAAAATTGAGCGTACCAAGATGATGAACATTATGCTGCTTATAACCATCCTGTCAACGCTGGCGCTTGTACTTACGGGAAATTGCTACTACTCCTGATCAGGCTTATAATGGGCATTTCAGCCAACAGCTACGGCACCCTGGCCACCGCGGTGGTCCTATCGCTCACGGATAACGAGAGGCAGGGCCGTACCATGGCGCTTTATATAACCGGAGCTGCTTTGGCTAACATCATCGGCACTTCATTGACCAGGGCTTTATCATCCGTCCTGGACTGGCGCAGCATCTTCTGGATATTGAACATGGTCATGACTTCATCCCTCATATACTTTAAAATTAATCTGCCACAAAGCCAAGACAGCCCTGCCAAAGTGAGCATAAAAAACCAATTGGGGCTTTTAAAGAGCCGGAAGACCTTGTTGGTCCTGGCAAGCACTTTGATAATATTCATGGGGAATGGAGCATTCTTTAACTACATCACGCCTTACTTGCTCACCCTTTCCCCGTCCCTTGAACCTGCCATGAGCTTCATTTTGTTCCTGCAGGGAGCTGCAAGCTTCATAGGTAACCTGATCGGGGGACACATATCGGACCGCATAGGTTTTGCCAGGTCTCTGTTGGTGGGCAGCGCATTTCAATTAGCTCTTATAGTATTTATTATTGCTTTTCGGAACATTGCATGGGTCAGCGTGATGCTTACCATTTTATGGTCGATGAATATTTGGTTTCTGGGACTGCAGATCAATACCGGAATAGTGCAGGTAACGAACAATAACAGCTTAATGATGAGCTTTAAAAACTCCGCCCTTCAGCTGGGCGGCGCTATGGGCTCAAGCATGGCTGCAATGGTGATCTCCCTTTCAGATATCAGGGTCACTACATATATCACCCTGCTTACCAGCATCGTACTCCTAGCAATGCAGCTTGTTTCGGTTAAAAAGCTTTCATATTTGAGATAGCCCAATACACCACATTTTCACCGGGAGGTATACATCAATGGAACGCTTATGGACAAAGAATTTCATTCTTACCATCCTTGGAGTATTCTTCCTGTTTACCGCCTTTTATATGCTGTATTCCACTCTGCCGCTTTTCATAAAGCACATAGGGGGCAATGAAGGCCACGTGGGCCTCTCCATGGGCATCTTTATGTTGTCTGCCGTCATATTTAGGCCAATTATTGGAGGCCTTCTGGACCGGTTTGGCAGGCGGATGTTCATCATACTGGGAATATCCCTATTCGCTCTATCCATGTACATTTATAATTGGGTAAACGGAATTGCTGCTTTGCTATGCCTTAGAATGCTGCACGGAATAAGCTGGGCTATATCCACCACTGCCATTCTTACAATGGCGGCAGATATAGTTCCAAATACTCGCTATGGAGAAGGTATAGGATGGATAGGTACAGCTATGACCTTAGCCATGGCCATCGCCCCCATGTTGGGCGTTTGGATTGTAGAAAACCTTTCATATCATGCTCTTTTTCTGTCAGCCGCTGTTCTTTCTATCATAGCATTACTCTTAAAGTTCAACTTAAAAGTTCCCTTTCAGCCACAAGCGGATAAAAGAAAGATTGAGTTTTTTGAGAAATCTGCCCTATCTGCTGTGGTATCGGTCATATTTCTGTTTATCTCCTATTCCAGCATCACCACTTTTGTTTCACTATTTGCTGACTCCATTAAGGTTAATTCGGGTCTATTTTTCCTAGTCTATTCAACAGCGCTATTCTTAAGTCGCCCCTCTGCAGGGAAGCTCTCAGACAAATATGGTGAAACGCTTGTAATTATACCTTCTCTTTTGATGGCTGCTTTAGCATTAATTGTACTGAGCCTTTCGACTGGGTTATCTGGCATGCTTATTTCAGCAATGCTGTATGGCCTTGGTTTTGGCTCTTCGCAGACAGTCCTTCAGGCAACCATAGTACGTTCTGTGCCTCCAGATCGTCGAGGAATAGCTAATGCTTCCTTTTCGACTGCCACCGATATCGGTATCGGACTGGGTTCCATCATATTGGGTTGGATTTCAGACCATACAAGTTACAGAACATTATTTATGACTAGCGCAGTCTCAGTTATGCTCTCGTTATTAATATGGGCCATTAGCTCAAGACATCTATTGAAAAATAGACATTCAACAGCTGTATCCTCCTTTAGTCCCAACAATGCTAAAAACGAGTAAAAGTAGGACAACAAGTGGACACAATGATTTTTGCAGGTACAGGTATAATTTTGTAGGGCATTCTGCTGACATCAGGAAAGCGGGCCAGAAGCAACTTACAGTACAGTTTCTAAATTGGTAATCCAAAAAGGTATTGACTTGGAGTTAACTCCAGCATATATACTTTAAATGTAAAGAATATTTCCAATTTTATATATTTAAAAGACAAAACTCAGAAAAAGCAGTACTTAATTTTAGCAAGCAGTCTGGCATACAAAGTAGTGAAACCGTCCAATAAGATAATCAAATCAATATCTCGCAAAAAGGGGGAATAATTATGATACATGAAAAAATCAATATTACCCCAGGCAGAAAATCCCAATGTGCCCTTATGGGTGCCAATGTGCGTCAATTGGATCAATAGCTTCTTCAACATTTGAGGTTAAGGCATTTGTCAAATCTCAAATATTAAAATAATCTCACAAAATATTTAGAGGAGGTAGATAACTATGGATAACGAAAAATTGGCACAAGAATTAGTCTCTCTTTCTAAAGAAAAGTGGAGCTGGATGTCTGAACGCAAAGTGGAATCCTTGGACTCCCTGTTCCACGAGAAAGCTGTCTTCGTTCATATGGGTGCAACTTTTTCTAAAGAGCAGGAACTGGAAGTCATCAGAAGTGGCAGCATTCATTACAAGGATGTGGATATTCAAGAGGTGTCGGTACCGTTCATCGGAGATAACATAGCAATTCTCTTGAACAAAATTCGCTTAATAGCCATTGTTGGTGGTAATGAAGTCACCAATCCATTCATGGTCACAGAAGTATATATAAAGCAGGGCGAAGCCTGGAAGTTAGCATCGCTCTCATTCACAAGACTGATTACTCAATAAAAATGGGGGGATCGATATGCAAAAGGTAGTTTTGAATAACGGTGTTGAGATGCCCATTTTAGGCTACGGCGTTTTTCAAATCGTTGACCTGAACCAGTGTGAGCAGTGTGTCTACGACGCGATAAAGATAGGTTATCGATTGATCGACACTGCAGCCGCGTATATGAACGAAGAAGCGGTCGGTAAAGCCATCAAGAGGGCAATTGAAGAAGGTATAGTAAAGAGAGAGGAGCTGTTCATCACTACAAAATTATGGATACAGGATGCAGGTTATGAATCGGCCAAGAAAGCGCTGGAAAGATCCCTAAAAAAGCTTCAGCTTGACTATATCGACCTCTATTTGATCCATCAACCATTTGGTGACGTGCATTGTGCCTGGAGGGCCATGGAGGAGCTTTATCGTAAAGGGCTGATAAGGGCAATAGGAGTAAGCAATTTCCAACCAGATCGTTTGATGGACCTAATAGTTCACCATGAGGTAGTTCCTGCAGTAAATCAAATTGAGATACATCCCTTCCAGCACCAAATAGAGAGCATAGGATTTATGAAGGAATACAATATACAACCAGAAGCGTGGGGACCTTTTGCAGAAGGCAGGAACAACATTTTCCAAAATGAAGTTTTAGTATCCATAGCTGAAAAGCACAATAAAACGGTAGCTCAGGTAATCTTGCGCTGGCTGATTCAAAGAGGGATAGTTGCAATTCCGAAAACCGTACACAAAGAAAGAATGGTTGAAAACATCAGCGTTTTTGATTTCGAGCTAGATCAGGAGGACATGGACAGGATTGCAACGTTGGATACCAAAAAGAGCCTATTCTTATCTCATAATGATCCAGAAACCGTGAAACGGCTTAGCTCATTTAAACTCAAACACGATGAATAATTGATAAGGGAGGATTTTGGAAGGAGGTATATAGCAATTGACATCCTCAAAAATCCTTATCGCTTATTTTTCTCATAGCGGAAATACAGAAATAATAGCAAGAAAAATACAAAGATTAACGGATGGTATTTTATTCGAAATCAAAACGGCAAAAAGCTATCCGGAAAATTATTACAGAACGGTAGAAATAGCAAAAGAAGAAAAAAGGCAGAATGCCAGACCAGAGCTTATAAGCAATCTCGATGATATAAATCCATATGAAGCAATTTTCCTGGGCTATCCCAATTGGTGGGGCACGATGCCAATGGCAGTATTCACCTTTTTAGAATCCTACGATTTTTCAGGGAAGACCATTATTCCGTTTTGTACACATGAAGGTAGCGGAATGGGGAGCAGTGAGCGTGACATCAAGAAACTTTGTCCAAATGCAAAGGTCCTGCCCGGTTTGCCTATTCGGGGGAGCAGCGTTACCAGAGCGGACTCAGATATTGCAAACTGGCTGAAAAGGCTTAATTTTATATCATTTATTTAAAACCCTTGACATGGAGTTAACTCCATGTATTAAATAACATTGGAGGTGGAACCACATGACGATTACGGAGGTAAGCAAAAAATTTGGCCTTTCGCCAGACACGCTCCGCTACTATGAGCGCATTGGACTAATCCCCCGGGTAAATCGCAATGGAAGCGGTATCAGGGAATATACGGAGGAAGACTGCAAATGGATTGAATTTATCAAGTGCATGCGCAGCGCAGGCGTTCAAATTGAAACCTTGATTGAGTACATTACGCTGCTCCAGCAAGGTGACGAGACTATAGAGGCCAGAAAGCAAATCCTCATTGAACAGCGTGATAAACTCATCTCCCGTATTGAGGAGATGAATAGGGCTTTGGCAAGGCTAAACTATAAAATTGAACAGTACGAAGCCAGGCTGGTTCCGGCAGAAAACAAGTTAAAAAAGCTGGCACACAACATCCAGCCTATAACTAGCCCATAAAAATTAAGATTACAGCCTTTTGCGCCTTTTTTGCTTCGCATCCAAAAGCTTTGATGAAAAGGTTACGCTGCTCTCATGACCCTTGCCCTCCTTAATTTGTTTAAGTCCTGGTTTATCCACGGCTTCACTCCCCTCTTCAATGCTCCTTTTTAATCGAACATCGCCTTGTTCCCTGTCACCCACAAATACAGTAGTGCTTTCAGATGCGTCCTTTTGCGTATTGCCATCATTGCCATGGCTCTTTAAAGTGCCCTCCAATGCGCTATTGGCCCACTGGCCTTCCCATATCTTTATTCTGGATGCCCACTTTCTTAATAAAGCCTCTACTTTAAGCCTTCTTAAGGCTATTTCCACCACAAACAACACAAGGGCAGCAGAAAGCAGGTAGGGCGCAACTTCTGTTTCTGCCCAAACCGGCTGCAAGTCCTCCCGGAAGGCCTGTTCAGGCTTTTCTAGCATAATGCCACCGGTTTCTTTTACCAACTTTTTGAGCAGTTCATCGGAACCCTGATTGCGGATATCGTATTCCGGAGAGTAGCTGACCGCTAGGCCGTCTTCAATCTGCAAAGCCGTGCTTTCACCATCTTTAAGCTCCACTCTGACGAGATACACGCCCACCTCATCTATTTCAAATTGGCCCTCATATTTTCCTGGCTGGGTGATCTGAAGGGATATCTCCTGCTGCCCACCGCCAGGCTTTATAACTACCGCATGGCTGCTTAAGGCTTCATTCCAGTTTTGGGATATATCCAAGGTTATATGTCCCCTGTCTTCCATCCTGCTGACATCGAGAAGGCCATATCGTTCATCTTCCATGGGGAGTATCCATGATATAACGTTAAGCCAGAAGCGCTGTACCTCGTTCCATGCAAGCCAGTCCCCTGTCCAGCTGCCGCGCAGGTCGCTGGTCCATGCCACTACCCGTCCCAGACCATACTGCCACTCAGCCAATACCGGGTCCTGCCTATCGCTGGACAGCACCACGTTGGCTTCCGCCTTTGGAAGGGTAGCGATATACCCGTGTAGCGGCGGAAAGCCCTGAGCAAATCCTTCTATTATGGGTGAATATCCGGTGACAACCGGATAAAACGTTCGGTTATGTATATAGCTTTGAGTTGCCAGATATGTTTCCTTGGTGAATATTTTAGGGATATTGGTAAACTCGTCGGTATAATAGTAGCGCCCTTCTCCTATATTTGCCAGCTCTTCTAGTAATTTTGTATCCGAATCCTCACCTACCGCCACCGTCGAAACCGTAATCCCATGGTCCCGCATCTCCTGTACCAAGCCATGGAAATTGCCCTCCTGGGACTGCCCATCGGTAAGCATAATCACGTGCTTGAGCTGCACGTTCAGCTCTTTTAAAGACTCATAAGCCAACTTAAGTCCTGGATACATATTGGTACCCCCACCGGGCCTGATGGTGCCAATATCGCTCTTTATCCTGTCTACATCGTCTACTGCTTGCGTTTTCACAATCCATGAAGCCACATCATCAAAGGCCACCACGCCTATATAGTCTACCGGCCGCAAGGCCTCGGTCGAGCGAATGGCAGCCTCCTTCGCCAGTTCCATCTTGCTTACGCCGTACTGCCCTGCCGCCATGCTACCTGATTTGTCTATCACCAGCACCAGCCCCAGGGAAGGTATATCCGCTTTGCGCATGAGGTCCACATCGACCGGCAGCATGGACTCAAGCGGCGTAGCCATATACCCGCCAAGGGCATAGCTGTTATCCCCCCCGATCACCAGCAGTCCCCGCCCCAGATGCTTTACGTATGACTCAAGCGCCTTCATCTTTTCTTCCCCCAGGTCATCGGCGGCAACGTTGCACAGCACCAGGGCGTGGTATTTGCGGAGCTCCTCCAAAGCAGCCGGCAATACTTGAGGAGTAAGAACCATCGTTTCGATCCCCGCCTGATTCAGCATCTTCACAAGCTCCCGGCCTTCGCCCTCTCGTCCCTCCACCACCGCCACAGCGGGCAACCCATATACCTCCACAAAGGCGACCGCGCTGTTGTTCTGGTACACCGTATCCTCACCTACCTGCAAGACTGCCTCATAGGTCTTTATTCCGCTGTCCTGCGCCGTATCCTTAAACACAAAGGTGTTCTCGCCTTTTTGTATCTCCACCCTTTCCTGGCTTATGAGCTGGCGGTTGGCATACAGCCTCAACACGCCAGAGGTGTTCGCTGTGCTGTGAATCTGTACCCGTATATCGTATGTCTCCCCTTTATACAGGCGGCCGGGGACATCCAGCGATGTTACCTGTACTTCGGCTGAGGGTGTGGTGTCAAAGTACACCCCGTCGATCACGATATCCTGCAAAGCCAGCGCTCTGGAGCTTTTTAAGGCATCGCCCACGTTTTCAGCAGCGTCGGTGAGCAACACCATCCTCTTCCGGGTATCAGCAGGCAAAAGGGCAGCCGCCATCTGAAGCGCACCCTCTATATCGGTAAAATGGGGATTGGGCAGGGTTTCAAAGCCGTCAAAGTAAGTGGTCTGTCCTGCCGGGTGCTCCACCAGCGCATCCTTTCCAAAAGTTATAATGCCCGCCTGCCAGTGATGGGGCTTTTGTTCCAGGGCAGACGATATAAAAGATTCCATTTGCGCTTTGGCCCCTGCCGCGCTGTTTGACAGGTCAGCAACGAAAAATACGGTAGCGGCGTGGGTATACTTCCTTATACTGGTCCCCGCCAGGGATAATATTATGAGAAGCACTATCACGCAGCGCAGCATCAAAATATACCTGTCCTTCTTGCTCCCGATTCGCCGGCTCCTCACAAACGAAAGTATCACAAACGCTATAACAGGGACAGCCAGAAGCAACCACAGAGGGGCAGCAAAGCCTATGCCGCCATTTCCAAAACTAATACCCACGTTGATACACCCACCATTCAAGCAGAATAACAGCCAACACAGCCCAGGCGAAGTACCTCCACAGCTCCTTCACAAGCCCGGATACATCGCTCCGCACATCCGCAGGCTGGCCCATATCGCTCATGACCCGTCCTGCCCTCAGGTCGGACTCGCTGTGAGTCGGAACGTGGACAGCAAAATATGATTCCAATACCTCTCGCTCGTCGCCCTGCTGGATAACCTGCTGCACTGTGTATACCCCCACTTCATGGTTATCGATAGAGGGGACAACGCTGTAAGACGGATCAAGTGCAAATTCCTTCCCAGATGGGGTTGTCACACGAATCTCCTGAGCGCCAGGCAGCAAATTTATGTGCACCTCCTGCCCGGCATAAAACCAGCTTTCCAGCACTACAGATTGAGGGAGCGCCCAAGCAAGCACATTTTGAATCAGTATGGGGAAATCCACCTTGAGCGGAATATCCGAATAATGTACATCAAACGAAAATGCAATAACTCTCTGGGTACCAATTTCACCTGCCATTATAAGGGGCCCCTGCCCCCCATCAAGCACAGCCTCGGCCCACGGGGGCACAATCATCCGCCTCGCCTTTGCAATATTGAAGCCTTCATAGTTTACAAGATCCAAAAGGCGTGCGTAACGGGAATGGGATGAAAGCCGCAGGTTTTGGGGAACGTACTCCTCCCCCACTTCCAAAAAGCCGTTTTTGGGTGGGGGATTGAATATAACGATGTTCCCATCCCTGGGAAGTTTTGAAGGGATATACCCGTCAAATACATACAGCGCATATCCATTCAAGTCCACGGCATGTTCATAAGCTGTTTTTACAAGATTCACATCATCCCGAAGGGCTATGGCCTTCTCCAGAAAGACGTTGCGCTGGGTCACCAGCAACACCTTGTTTTCTTTGTGGAGTTCCATAAACGTCCAACCTCTGTTGTCGACAGCCAGATCATCATCATCCAAAATGGCTACCTCCACGCGCTTGGCATCGGCAGGTATCCCCGTCCAGTACACGTCTGCCTTGCGGCCGGCAGGCACCGCAACCTCCCTTATATCAAAGGTAGCGCCATCTACCAGGCATTCAACTGCGAGCGCAGCGTCCTCACCGGAATAGTTTGCGATTTTTGACAGCACCACCGTTCCATCGGACGTCTGAGACCAGCTCACCAGCTCCACGGCAAAATTTTTCCCTTCATTATTAAAGACAATTGACTCTATGTCTTGGTTCCTTATCTGATATACCTTATCGCTGTAAATGCGTATTCGAACATCCTCAAGCTCCTTCGCAAGCGCCTGGGCCAAAGCCAGGGCTTGTTCCATGCTACCCTGGCCGTTGGTAACCTCTATTTCATTGAGCCGCTGCTTTAAAATGCTTTTGTCGCCGCTCCTGCTTGCGACCACCTCCGCGTCATATCCGGCAGCAATGAGGGTCACACGCTGCCCTGGGAGCAAATCATCGATAAAGCCCTCTATCTCCCTTTTGGCAAGTAAAAATCGTGATGGTTTTACATCCTCAGCCTGCATGCTGGCCGAACAATCCAATACCACTATAAATTCGGAACTTCTGCCTTCTTGAAAGAGAAACGGCCTGGCAATTGCCAGGGTAAAAAACGCTGCAGCTGCCAGCTGTAAAAAAAGCAGGAGGTTTTTTCTGAGCTTCTGCCAGGGTGCATTGGCCTGCATATCCCGAACGGCCTTTTCCCATAGATAAGTGCTCGAAACTTCAACCTCTTGATACCGCTGTTTCAACAGGTACAGCAATACAATGGCCGGTATGGAAAGCGCAAACAAAAACCCCCACGGATTTAGAAAGCTCACCAGTCCACCTCCACATACGCAAAAAAGCCTTTTACAGTCATACAGCTATCTCACAAGCCCAGGCTTCATCAGGTTGTGAAACACCACCTCTTCCAGGCTGTTGGCACTGCTTGCCAGCACGTAATTTATACCCCGGGCATAGCAAAATGCCCTGACGTCGTTTAAAAACTCATCCAGCGCTTTTCTGTAAGCCTTGAGCACACCGGGAGTTACGATGACATCTTTTGCCTCTTCACCTTCCACGTCCACCAGGCGCAGGCTACCGCTCAGCTCCGGGTCAAGTTCCTGCGGTGCCATGACGTGTACCAGCATTACCTCCTGTTTGAGATACCGGAGGTATTCAAAGGTCTGCTCATGCCCGTCCTTTGAGAACAGGTCGGTGATTAAAATGCTTATGCCCCCACCGCTCTTTAAAAAATGGCATTCCTTCACAGCGCTGCACAGCGAGGTCTTCCCGCCGAATTTAAGGCCTTCTATGAATGAGAGGGCCCTCCAGAACCCCTGCTTGCCGGAAAAATAGGGTAAGTAAGCGGCCGGCTTATCCTGGATGCCCACCACGGCCACCCTGTCAAAATTGGCAAGGGCAATGTAAACCAACACGGCTGCCAGCTGCTTGGCAAGCGCTCCCTTGCTCGGTTGACCCCAGTCCATGGATGCGCTCATATCCAGAAACACGGTGATATTGGCCTCCCGCTCCTCCATGAACAGCTTGACAAACAGCCGCTCAAAGCGGGCATATGCATTCCAATCTATACGGCGGAAGTCATCTCCCGGGATGTATTCCCTGAAGTCGGAAAACTCAATGGAACTTCCCTTGCTCCTGGATTTTCTGTTACCGCCCATATCCCCCTTAATGGCCATACGGGCGTTTAAGGCCAGCCTGTCCAGCCTCTTTAAAAATTGTTCGTCAAGCAGGGAATTACCCAAACCCATCATCACTCCTCAAGCTCAGACAGTATCTGGCCTATTATCTCGTCGGGCGCCTTGCCTTCAGCCATGCCTTCAAAGCTTAAAGCTATCCTGTGCCGCAGTGCCGGATACGCCACATACCTTATATCTTCAAAGGATACGTTGTATCGTCCTTCCATCACAGCCCGCACCTTGGCGGTGCTTATGATGCTCTGGGCGCCTCGGGGACTGGCTCCGTACCTGATGTAGCGTTTGGTCACCTGGGGCGCATCATCCCTTTCGGGGTGGGTGGCAAGCACCAGGCGCAGGGCGTAATCCTGCACGCTTCTGGCTATGGGTACCGCCGCAGCGACAGACCTGAGCCGCATTATGGTCTGCCCATCGGCCACCTTTTGAGCCTTCACCTCCCTGCCGGCGGTGGTCATATCGATGATCTCGTGCAGCTCCTCAAGCGAAGGAAACTCCACCAGTATTTTGAACATAAACCTGTCCAGCTGTGCCTCGGGCAAAGGGTACGTCCCCTCCTGCTCGATGGGGTTTTGCGTCGCCAGTACAAAAAAGGGCTGGGGCAGCTGTCGGGTTACCCCTCCCACCGTCACGGTATGCTCCTGCATGGCCTCAAGAAGGGCGCTCTGCGTTTTGGGCGTTGCACGGTTGATCTCATCGGCCAGCACTATATTGCTGAACACCGGACCGGGCTGAAACTCAAACCGGCTGTTCCCGCTCCCATCGCGTACTACTATGTTTGTGCCCGTAACGTCAGCCGGCATAAGATCCGGCGTAAACTGTATTCGGTTAAAGGACAAGTCCAGCACCCTGCTTATTGTACGTACCAGGCGCGTCTTGCCCAGACCGGGTACGCCTTCCAGCAGCACATTGCCTCCGGCCAGCATGGCCATGATAACCTGGCGTATCACATCCCGCTGGCCCACCATCTCCTTCGCGATCTCGCCTTCTATTTCCCGCACCTTTTGGGCAAACGCCTCTATATCGTTTATGCTCATGTCCATCCTAATCCCCCGATCATCGCCATAATGTTTATTCAATGGCTTTAAAGTATTCCTTAATCAGCTCCCGCATTTCGGCCGGAATGTTCATGCGTTCCAAATTTTGCATGGCCTGACGGCTGTAGCTGCCGAACACCTCATTGTACGGGATAA
>ENA-UPSA01000739-UPSA01000739.1-bioreactor-metagenome-genome-assembly--contig:-NODE-739-length-42531-cov-5.718453_pt1 | contig 42531 bp, 28 predicted proteins | sample MGYA00238183_ERZ773288 | MGnify/ENA primary metagenome ERZ773288 (study PRJEB29028, sample SAMN07631243) | bioreactor metagenome | isolation source: Switchgrass digestor | place: USA: Dartmouth... | reverse complement strand
ACCGTGCCTTCGATGAGCTTCAAGAGCGCCTGCTGCACGCCTTCGCCGGAGACGTCGCGGGTGATGGAGGGGTTCTCGGACTTGCGCGTGATCTTGTCGATCTCGTCGATGAAGACGATGCCCCGCTGGGCACGCTCGACGTCGAAGTCGCAGGTTTGAAGCAGGCGGGCGAGGATGTTCTCCACGTCTTCACCCACGTAGCCTGCCTCGGTGAGCGTGGTGGCGTCGGCGATGGCAAAGGGCACGTCGAGCTTGCGCGCAAGGGTCTGCGCGAGCAGGGTCTTGCCCGAACCGGTAGGGCCGATGAGCAGGATGTTGATCTTGGCGATCTCCACGTCGTCGTCGCGGCCGGCGAGCGCCAGACGCTTGTAGTGGTTGTAGACCGCTACCGAGAGCACGCGCTTGGCGTAGTCCTGGCCGATGACGTACTGGTCGAGATAATCGACGAGCTCCCTGGGCGTGGGCAAGTGCCCTGTGTGCCCTTCCCCTTCGCCCAGGTCTTCCGCCAACTCCTGACGCACGATGTCGTTGCACAACTCGATGCACTCGTTGCAGATGTACACCGACGGGCCGGCGATGAGTTTCTTGACCTCGTGCTGGCTCTTGCCACAGAAGGAACAGTAGAATTCGCCGTTGTCGCTGCGTTTATTCTTCGCCATGGTTCCTCAGATGTCTTCGCGACGGATCAGGACCTTGTCGACCAGGCCATACTTCACGGCTTCTTCCGCGTCCATGAAGTTGTCCCGCTCGGTGTCGCGCTCGACGCGCTCGACGTCGTTGCCGGTGTGAAACGCCAGGAGCTCGTTGAGCTTGGCCTTGATTTTGAGAATCTCGCGGGCGTGGATCTCGATGTCGGTGGCCTGTCCCTGAAAACCGCCCAGGGGCTGGTGGATCATCACGCGGGAATTGGGCAGGCAGTAGCGCTTGCCTCTGGCACCTGCCGCGAGCAGGAAGGCGCCCATGCTCGCCGCCTGGCCGATGCACAGGGTGCTCACGTCGGGCTTGATGAACTGCATGGTGTCGTAGATGGCCATGCCGGCCGTGACCGAGCCGCCCGGCGAGTTGATGTAGAAGTGGATGTCCTTGTCCGGGTTCTCGGATTCGAGAAAGAGGAGCTGCGCGACGACGAGGCTCGCGACCGCATCGTCGACAGGGCCGACGAGGAACACGACGCGCTCCTTGAGCAGGCGCGAGTAGATGTCGTAGGCGCGCTCGCCGCGACCGCTTTGCTCCACCACCATCGGCACGAGGCCGAGCCCGAGCGGGGTGTTCGCCTCAAAGGATTGTTTCATGGTTCCTCACGCAGGAATTCGTTCAATTGTAGTTGACGCGAAAACGCGCGGCGGGTTCGCGCGGCGAACAAACTTCGCCCGCCGAACGTCGCGGCCGCGCGGGTTTGCCCATCTTCAGGCGGGGCGCTGCGTCATGAACTCGTCGAACTCGACGGGCTTGTCGACCACCTGAACCTGCTCGAGCACCCATTGCACGACGTTGTTCTCGATCGCCACCGCTTCCACCGACACCAGGCGCTCCGGATCGGAATAATACCAATTGACCATCACCTCTGGGTGCTCGTACTCGGCGGCCACCTCTTCGACGAGGGCGCGCACCTGCTCCGGTTTCGCCTGAAGTTCATGGCGCTTGACGAGCTCGCCGATGACGAGGCCGAGCTTGACGCGGCGGCGGGCCTCTTCTTCGAAGAGCTGCGGCGAGAGCTCGAGCTTGCCGGCGTCGAACCCGCGCATGCTCAGGTCACGCCGCATGCGCTCGACGAGCTGTTCGGCTTCGGTCTCGACGAGGGCGCTCGGCACGGCGAAGTCGTGGGCGGAGAGCAGCAGATCGAAGACCTGTTTCTTTACTTCGTTGTCGATGCGCTGCTTGAGTTCGCGCTCGAGCGAGGCGCGGATCTCGTCGCGCAACTTTTGCACGTCGCCATCCTCGATGCCGAGCGCACGGGCAAAGTCGGCATCGACCGCGGGCAATTCGGGCTCTTCGACTCGATGCACCGTGAGCTCGAACTGCAGCGTCTGGCCGGCGAACTTGTTGTCCTCGCCTTCAGGGAAGGTTACCTCGAAGGTTTTGGTTTCGCCAGCCCGCATGCCGATCGGCGCCTTCTCGATATCTTCGAGCAAAGCGCCAGCGCCGATGACGAAGGGGAAGTTTTCGACTTGGCCGTTCTCGACCACCTCGCCATCCTTGCGCGCGGTATAAGAGACGGTGACGCGATCGCCTTCCTGCGCCGGCCGGTCGACTTCGTGGTACGTGGTGCGCTGCTTGCGCAGGCGCTCGAGGGTCTTGTCGATTTCGGCCTCGGTGATCTCGAGCCGCGGACGTTCGACCGTGCGGCCGGAGAGATCGGCGGGTTCGACTTCGGGGTAGACTTCGAAGCGGGCCGTGAAGGCGAGAATCGCCGCATCGGCCGATTCGGCGGGTTCGATGCGGAAACCGCCCGCCACGCGCAAGCCTTCGCGGGCGACGGCTTCGTTGAAGGTGCGCTCGATCGCCTCGCTCACGGCTTCGGTCCACATTTCGTTGCCATACATCTGCTTGACGAGGCGCATCGGCACCTTGCCCGGACGAAACCCAGGCATCTTGACGGTGGGTGCGATGCGTTTGAGGCGCTTTTCGGCGTCTTTCTCGACGTCGGCCACGGGAATGTTGAGCGTGAGCGAACGTTCGAGCGGATTGGCGGGTTGTTGCGCGGGCGTCTGTTCGGCGACTTCCATCCGAGTTCCTTGCATTCGTGGGTGAAGAAAACGGTTTTTCATTCTAACATGGTTTGATCTCCAGCCAGGAGTCGCATCATGCCTTTCGCGCCCTTTTCCCCTTTCATTGCGCCCCTTTCTTCCCGCCCCTTGCTCCGTCTGAAGGAGATCCGGGCGATCGAGGCGGTGGAAGTCCCCTTGGCCGATCCGCCGCTGATGGAGCGTGCCGGGGCGGCGATCGCCCGCTCGGTGATCGCGCACGTCCCTCCGGGCGGTTTGGTGTGCATCCTGTGCGGACCGGGCAACAACGGGGGGGACGGGTTCGTGGCGGCACGTCGGCTGCTCGCCCTCGGACGACGCGCCGTGGTGATCGGCTGCTTCGACGCGACGCGCATGGAAGGCGAAGCCGCGGCGGCGCGCGCCGCCTTTCTCTCGGCTGGCGGCACCGTGCTTCCTGGTCCGGAAGCGCTCGACGAGCGGCCGGCAGCGATCGTGGATGCCCTCTTCGGCATCGGCCTTGCCCGCCCCATCGGCGAGCCCTACGCCTCATGGATCGAGTGGGGTTCGCGGCAGACGGCGTTCAAACTGGCAGTAGACGTCCCCAGCGGGCTCGATGCCGACACAGGGCGCTGCACGGGGCCATGTTTCGAGGCAAACGCCACCCTGACCTTCCTCGCCGACAAGCCAGGTCTGCACACGCTCGACGGCCCGGATCGGGCCGGTGTGGTCATGGTCGATGCGCTGGGAGTCGATGCCTCACGCCACGACCTGGGACGGGGGCGTTTGCTCGGGCTGGACGCCTTCGCCGGCCACCTGCGGCCGCGGCGCAAGAACACCCACAAGGGCAGTTTCGGCCACGTGCTGGTGGTGGGGGGCGCGCCGCGCATGAGCGGAGCGGCCTTCCTGGCGGGGCACGCGGCGCTCGCCACCGGCGCCGGCAAGGTGACCCTGTGCGCGCTCGACCCGAACATTCTCTCCTTCAGTCCAGTGCATCCGGAGTTGATGGTGGGAAACGCGATTCCCGAGCGCGGCGTCGATGTCCTCGTCGTCGGGCCGGGCTTGGGCGCCTCGGCCGAAGCCCGCGCCCAGCTCGCGCGACTACTGCCTTCCTCTCTGCCGCTCGTGCTCGACGCCGACGGGCTCAATCGCCTGGCCGTCGACGCCGAATTGCAGGAGTCCCTGCGCTCACGCTCGATTCCGGCAATCCTCACGCCCCACCCCATGGAGGCCGCGCGACTGCTCGGTACCGAGGTGGCCGCCGTGCAGCGCGACCGCATCGCCGCCGCGCAGGAACTCGCCCAGCGCTACCGGGCGCATGTCGTGCTCAAGGGCTGCGGCTCGGTCGTGGCCGACCCCGACGGCGCCTGGGCGATCAACCCCACGGGGAATCCGGGCATGGCGAGCGCCGGCATGGGCGACGTACTGAGCGGCCTGCTGGGGGCGCTACTCGCCCAGGGCTGGCCGGTACCGCTGGCGGCGCGCTTCGGCCCATTCCTCCATGGCGCCGCGGCCGATCGGCTCGTTGCAGAAGGGATCGGCCCGATCGGGATCACTGCCAGCGAGACGGTGAGCGCGGCGCGGCGCCTGCTGAACGAATGGTCGGTGCGGGCTTGAGCGCCGCCTGGTGCGGCCTCTATTCGAGCTGTCCCCAGGGGCGGACACGCTCTTCCTCCCACCAGGTCATCGTCTGCACCAGTTCGGCGAGCGAATCGCTCGCCATCTTTTCCATCACGCGGGCACGATAGACCTCCACCGTCTTGATCGAGATACCCAGATCGTCTGCAACCTGCTTGTTGAGGCGACCCGCGACGATGAGCGCGAGCACTTCGCGTTCGCGCTGCGACAGGCTCGCGAGGCGCCGCTCGATCTCCTGGCGCCGGCGCTGCCGCTCGCGCAAGGTGCGTGAACGCCCGAGCGCCTCCTCGATGCGATCGAGAAGCTGTGCGTCGGAAAACGGTTTTTCCAGGAAGTCGACTGCCCCCTTGCGCAACAGGCGTACCGCCATGGGAATGTCGCCGTGTCCGGTGATGAAGATCACCGCCAGCGGCAGCTCGCGCCGGCGCAACTCATCGAAGAGTTCCAGTCCGCTCATGCCGGGCATGCGCACGTCGAGCAGCACGCAGCCGCCGTCCTGCGGTCCGACGGCAGCAAGGAAACTCGCCGCATCGACGTAGGTGCGCACACAATGGCCGCTGCCTTCGAGCAGCCACTGCAGGGAATCGCGCATCGCCTCGTCGTCGTCGACGACATGCACGAGGCGCCCTTCCTCCATCCCGTTCATTTCCTCATTCCTCCAGCGGCAGGGTGAAGCGAAACACCGTCCCCCCTTGGGGATTGTCCTCCACCATGAGCCGTCCCTCATGGAATTCGACGATGGAGCGGCAGATCTTCAGGCCCATGCCCAGACCGTCGGGTTTGGTGGTGAAAAACGAGGTAAAGATCTGCTCGCGTTCTTCCGGCGAGAGACCGCGGCCGCGATCGATCACGGCCACGGCCACGTGGCGTTCGTCCTGACGTGCCGCCTGTACCCGGATCTGGCGCGCAGCCGGCCTCGTGCGCGCCATCGCTTCGATGCCGTTGCGGATCAGATTCACCAGAACTTGCTCGATGAGGATCTGGTCGGCGCGCACCGGCGGCAGCACCTCGGGAAGCTCCACCAGAAGACGCACGTTGTGCCGCTTGGCCTCGGGTGTCATGATCTCGACGGCCCCCTCTACGATTTCGGCAAGCGGCACCGACTCGCGCCGCGGTTCGGACTTGCGCACGAAGTCGCGGATGCGGTTGAGGATGGAGCCGGCGCGCTCGGCCTGAGTCGCCGCTTTCTCGAGCACGGCACGCGCGGCCGCCTCGTCGAGCCGACCCTGCTCCAGCCGGCTCATGCCGCCGCGACAATAATTGGCGATCGCCGCGAGTGGCTGGTTGAGCTCGTGCGCGAGGGTCGACGCCATCTCGCCCATGGTGATGAGCCGCGCCGTCTGCTGCAGTTGGGCCTGGCGCTGCAGCTCCAGCGCGCGCAGATGCTGATGGACGGTGATGTCGGTGGCGATCGCCATGCGCACGATGCGCCCATCGACCCAGCGCGTGAGCTGCTCGTGCACATGGTACCAGCGCCCGGACTCGGGATGCTGCACTTCGCCGTCGAACAGCTCGCGGGGTAGCGTCTCTTCGTCGGGATGGGCATCCTCCGGTTCGAGAGAGAACGGTCGAGGCACGCCCAAGGCCGACGCCCGCTGTCCCACCGCGTCGAAACCATAGATGCGCTTGAATGCCCGATTGGCGAAGAGGATCTCGTCGCTTTCCCAGTCTGCCACGAAGACTGCGGCATCGAGCCCCTCCAGCACCGCGGCGAAACGGCGTTGGGCCGCTTCGAGCGCGGCGCGCACCCGCCGCGCCTCGGTCACGTCGGTCACGGCCGCCATCCAGCCGGTGTGCCGCCCCTCGCCATCGATGAGCGGAGAGAGGTAGAAGCGCACGTCGAGCCGCTCGCCGTCCTTGCGCCGGATGCGCATGTCGAACCCCTCGGGAGGGAAACGGCCCGCGAGCGTCATGCGCAGGCTCTCCCAGCACGTCTCGAGCGATTCCTCCGGCCAATAGGGGAACGGTGGCCCGCACCCGAGCAGTTCTTCCTCCGTGAACCCCACCAATCGGCAGAAGGCGGGGTTCACATAGATGATGCGCCCCTGCAGATCGATCGCCCGCAGGCCGGTGACGAGGGATTCCTCCATCGCGCGGCGAAAGGCCATCTCGGCCTGCAGCGCCTGCTCGGTCTGTTTTGCTCGGGTGATGTCATGAGCGATGGCGTAGCAGGCATCCTCGTCATTGACCGGGTTGATGTGCCACGACAGCCAACGATATTCGCCGGTAATACCATGCATGCGGGCGACGAATTCCACCGCCTCGCCGCTCGAGAGCCGGCGCAGGGCCGACATCGTTTCGGCCAAGTCGTCGTGGTGCACCAGATCGATGAGCGACTTGCCCTGCAGCATCCTCTCGGTATAGCCGAGCACTCGGGGGAACGCCGCATTGCAGCGCAGGATCTTTCCGTCTTGCCCCAGCACTGCCAGCAGGTCGAGCGAAAAATGGAAGAGCCGGTCCCGCTCGCGTTCGAGCCGCCTCAGGGCCAAACCACGCTGCCGAATGCGAACGAGGAGCACGATCACCCACGCTCCCAGAGCAGCGATCACCAGCAGCATGGTCAGCATCTCGGCGTTGACGCCGGTGGCGGCTTCCGAAGCGCCCCACTGGTAAAGCATGGCTCCGGCGCCTAACATGATCAGGGCAAACAGGGCCCCTGCGGCGCCAAAACGCACAGGGGCATCGTCGCGCGAGGAACTGACGGGGAGACTGGTCTTCATCGGTAGGTGGGAACGCACGGAGACGGAAAAATTCCTCGACCGACAATGTCGCGCATTCCTGGCCATTCCACCACTAGGGGAAACCCGTAGTCATGCCACCGTCTCTTCGTGCTGCAGCGCACGATTGCGCTTCGTGAAATTAAATTTTATATTGCGGGATGTACACCGCAAAAGGAGCCGCTCATGTCCGTCCAGTCCCAGCACCACGTCCATCCAGATCCGGATCCTGAAGAAACACGCGAGTGGTTGGACGCGCTCGACGCCGTCCTCGAACACGAAGGCCCGGAGCGGGCGCACGCGCTCCTCGAGACCTTGATCGAAGAGGCCCGAGAACACGGCGTTGACATTCCCTATTCGGCCAACACCGCCTACATCAACACCATCCCGGTCGAACTGCAGCCGCCTTATCCGGGCGACCCCGATCTGGAAATCAAGATCCACTCGTACATCCGCTGGAATGCGATGGCCATGGTGGTACGTGCCAACCGCGATTCCAACGTGGGCGGGCATATCGCTTCCTTCGCCTCGGCCGCCGTGCTCTACGACGTGGGGTTCAACCACTTTTTCCATGCGCCGAACGAAAAGCATCCAGGGGACCTCGTCTTCTTCCAGGGACACTCCGCTCCGGGCATCTACGCGCGCGCCTTCATGCTCGGCCGGCTCACGCAAGAGCAGCTCATCAGCTATCGGCGCGAGATCGACGGCAAGGGGCTTTCCTCCTATCCCCACCCCTGGCTGATGCCGGCCTTCTGGCAATTTCCCACCGTCTCCATGGGGCTGGGTCCCATCCAGGCGATCTATCAGGCGCGCTTCATCAAGTATCTCGCCTGCCGGGGTTTGCTCGACGCGGAACGAGCCGCCAAGCGCAAAGTGTGGTGTTTCGTCGGCGACGGGGAAGTCGACGAGGTCGAGACCTTGGGCGCGATCGGTATGGCCGCGCGCGAGAAGCTCGACAATCTCATCTTCGTCATCAACTGCAACCTGCAGCGGCTCGACGGTCCGGTGCGCGGCAACGGCAAGATCATCCAGGAACTGGAAGCCGAGTTCCGCGGCGCCGGCTGGAACGTCATCAAGGTGATCTGGGGCTCGCGCTGGGACGCGCTCTTTGCCCGCGACAAGCAGGGCATCCTGAAAAAGCGCCTCATGGAGCTGTGCGACGGCGACTACCAGACGTTCCGCGCCAAGAACGGGGCCTACATCCGCGAACACCTCTTCAACACCCCCGAGCTGAAAGCACTGGTGGCCGACTGGACCGACGAGGAGATCTGGCAGCTCAACCGCGGCGGCCACGACCTTTTCAAGGTGCACGCCGCCTACAAGGCCGCCGTCGAGCACCAGGGGCAGCCGACGGTGATCCTCGCCAAGACCATCAAGGGCTACGGCATGGGCCAGGCGGGCGAGGCGATGAACATCGCCCACCAGGCAAAGAAAATGGATCACGACGCGATCCGCAGTTTCCGCGACCGTTTCCATCTCCCGGTCCCCGACGACCAGATCGATGCGCTGCCTTTCCTCACTTTCGCGCCCGACTCGCCCGAGGCGCGCTACATGCACGAACGGCGCCAGGCGCTGGGCGGTTATCTGCCGCAGCGGCGGCAGAAAGCGAGCGAATCGCTGGAAATTCCGCCGCTCGAATCGTTTGCCTCATTCTTTGCCGGCAGCGGCGAAGGGCGCGAGATCTCCACGACCATGGCGCTGGTGCGCATGATGATCCAGCTCATGCGCGACAAGAAGATCGGCAAGCGCGTGGTGCCCATCGTGCCGGACGAGTCGCGCACCTTCGGCATGGAGGGAATGTTCCGCCAGTTCGGCATCTGGAACCAGGAAGGGCAGAAGTACGTTCCCGAGGATCATGACCAGCTGATGTTCTACAAGGAGTCGCGCGACGGCCAGATCCTGGAGGAGGGGATCAACGAAGCGGGCGCGACGAGCGACTGGATCGCGGCGGCCACGAGCTACAGCGTGCACGACGTGATCATGATCCCCTTCTACATCTTCTATTCCATGTTCGGCTTCCAGCGCACGATGGATCTCATCTGGGCGGCGGGAGATCAGCGCGCCCGGGGCTTTCTCATCGGCGGCACCTCGGGGCGCACGACGCTGAACGGGGAGGGGCTGCAGCACGAGGACGGCCACAGTCACGTGCTCGCGCACGTCGTGCCCAACTGCATCAGCTACGACCCGACCTTCCAGTACGAACTCGCCGTGATCGTGCACGAAGGTTTGCGGCGCATGATGGCGGAGCAGGAAGACGTCTTCTACTACATCACCGTGCTCAACGAGAACTACGAGCATCCGCCCATGCCCGAAGGCGAGAGCGTGCGCGAGGACATTCTCAAGGGAATGTATCTGCTGCGCGCTGCCCCGGCCGGCGACGCGCCCCGCGTGCAGCTCATGGGGTGCGGCTCCATCCTGCGCGAAGTGATGGCCGCGGCCGACATCCTGCGCGAGGACTGGGGCGTGGCCGCCGACGTGTGGAGCTGCACGAGCTTCAACGAGCTCGCCCGCGACGGCCAGGATACGGTGCGCTGGAACCTGCTGCATCCGCTGGAAGCGCCGCGCAAGAGCCACGTCGAGCAGAAGCTCTCCGGGCACCGCGGACCAGCGGTGGCGGCGACCGACTACGTCAAGCTCTTTGCCGAGCAGATCCGTCCCTTCGTCAAGCGCACCTATTACACGCTGGGCACCGACGGCTTCGGGCGCTCCGATACCCGCGAGAAGCTGCGATTCCATTTCGAGGTCGATCGGCATTGGGTGACGCTCGCCGCGCTCATGGCACTTGCCGAAGACGGCGAACTGCCGCGGCGCAAGGTGGCCGAGGCCATCGTCCGCTACGGCATCGATCCCGCCAAACCCAACCCGCGCACGGCCTAAAGGAGATTCCCGATGGCATCCCTCATCGAAGTGAAGGTACCGGACATCGGCGACTATCACGACGTGCCGGTGATCGAGGTATTGGTCAAGCCCGGCGACGTGCTCGCGCCCGAAGATCCGATCTGCACCCTCGAATCGGACAAGGCCACCATGGACGTGCCCTGCCCCGTGGCCGGCGTCGTGCGCGAAGTGCTCGTCAAGGTCGGCGACAAAGTCTCCGAAGGCACTCCCATCGTCCGCCTCGAAGCCAGCGAGGCAGGCAAACAGGCCGAGGCGCCCGCCGCTGCGGCGATGCCGGCCGAGCCTCGCGCCGAAGCAGCCACGCCGGCACCAGCAACCGCTGGCGAAACGCCTTCCCCTGCCGAGCCGACTCGATCGGCTCCTGCCGTCGGCACGACCGCCTGGGCGCCAGTGGCCGAACCCGCGGCGCCTTCTCCCGTTGCGCCCACACCGATCCAGCTCGGGGGCAAGGTCCACGCCAGCCCCGTCGTGCGGGCTTTTGCCCGCGAGCTCGGAGTCGATCTCTCCAAGGTCACTGCGTCCGGGCCGAACGGCCGCATCCTGCGTGAGGATGTCCTCGCCTACGTCAAGCGCGTGATGCAGGGCGAAGCCGAGTCGCAGCCCAAGGCGGGGGGCGGCACGCTGCTTGCCGGCCTGGAGCTGCCTCCCTGGCCCAAGGTCGACTTCGCCAAGTTCGGCCCCATCGAAGTCAAGGAGCTGGGGCGGATCAAGAAGATCTCGGCGGCGAATCTTGCGCGCAACTGGATCATGATCCCGGCGGTCACCTACCACGACGAGGCCGACGTCACCGAGCTCGAAGCCTTCCGCCGCGAGCTCAACCGCGAGCACGAAAAGGAAGGGATCAAGTTCACCATGCTCGCCTTCCTCATCAAGGCGGCGGTGGCGGCGCTGCAGCGCTTCCCCGACATGAACACCAGCCTCGACGGGGACAAGCTCGTGTATAAGCGCTACTACCACATCGGCTTTGCCGCCGACACACCGCAAGGGCTGGTGGTGCCGGTGCTGAAAGAGGCCGACAAGAAGGGGCTGCGCGAGATCGCGGTCGAGACGGCCGAGCTCGCCCGCAAGGCGCGCGAAGGCAAGCTCAAGCCGGCCGAGATGCAAGGCGCCACCTTCACCATCTCCAGCCTGGGAGGGATCGGCGGCACGGGCTTCGCGCCCATCATCAACGCGCCGGAAGTGGCGATCCTGGGCGTGAACAAGATCGCCGTCAAGCCGGTATGGGACGGCAAGGCGTTCGTGCCGCGCCAGATCCTGCCGCTGTCGCTCACGGCGGATCATCGCGTCATCGACGGGGCTTACGCCACGCGCTTCACCACCCACCTTGCCCAGCTGCTCGCCGATTTCCGGCGGGTACTGCTCTAAAGCGGAGGCGAATTCCATGTCCCTCATCGAAGTAAAGGTACCGGACATTGGCGACTATCACGACGTGCCGGTGATCGAGGTATTGGTCAAGCCCGGCGACGTGCTCGCGCCCGAAGATCCGATCTGCACCCTCGAATCGGACAAGGCCACCATGGACGTGCCCTGCCCCGTGGCCGGCATCGTGCGCGAGGTGCTCGTCAAGGTCGGCGACAAGGTCTCCGAAGGCACTCCTGTCATTCGCCTCGAAGCCGCCGAGGCGGGCAAGCAGGCCGAGGCGTCCTCTGCCCCAGCCGGAGCCGTCGCTGCGTCCGCTCCGGCGCAGACCGGATCGGCTCCCATGCCGGCGGCGACGCATTCCGCTCCTCGATCCGACGCCGCAGCAGCGGCAGTGTCGGCCGCGCCCGCCTTCGCCGGAGAAGTCCACCACCGCTGCCAGCTGCTCGTACTCGGCGGCGGCCCCGGGGGCTATTCCGCGGCGTTTCGCGCGGCCGATCTCGGGCTCGACGTGCTGTTGGTCGAACGCGAGGCGGTGCTCGGGGGGGTGTGCCTCAACGTGGGCTGCATCCCCTCCAAGGCCCTGCTGCATCTGGCCGCAGGGATCGAGGCGCGCACGCATCTCGCCCAGGCCGGGATCGTCTTCGAGGCGCCAAAAATCGAGCTCGAGCGGGTACGCGCGCACCGCGACGAGGTCGTCGGACGGCTAACCAAGGGCCTCGCGGGCATGGCCAAGGCGCGCGGCGTGCGGGTGCTGCAGGCAGAAGGCCGGCTCGTCGGCCCCCATCACCTCGAAGTTCGGCGCATGGAGGGCGATCCGGCGCGCCCGAGCGGCACCGTGGAGATCGTCGAATTCGAACAGGCGATCCTCGCCGCCGGTTCGCGGCCAGTGCGCCTGCCATTCCAGCCGGACGACCCCCGCGTGGTCGATTCCACCGGTGCGCTGGCGCTGCCCTTGCTGCCACGGCGCATGCTGGTGGTGGGCGGCGGCATCATCGGCCTGGAAATGGGTACGGTCTATGCCGCCTTCGGCGCCACGGTCGATGTGGTGGAGGCGACGGCAGATCTCTTTCCCGGCGCCGACCGTGACCTCGTTCGCGTCTGGGAGAAGAAAAACGCCGCCCGCTTCGGGGCGCTCTACCGCAACACGCGCACCACGGCGCTCGAGGCGCGCGACGACGGCATCTGGGCGAGGTTCGAGGGTGAAGCGGCGCCCAAGGAAGCGCAACGCTACGACCTCGTGCTGGTGGCCGTGGGGCGTCGCTCCAACGGCCCCCTGCTCGGGCTCGAGGCGGCGGGCGTGCATCTCGACGAGCGAGGATTCATCCCGGTCGATCCGCAACGGCGCACCAATGTGTCGCACGTTTTTGCGATCGGGGACCTCACCGGCAATCCGATGCTCGCGCACAAGGCCGTGCACGAAGGACACGTGGCGGCGGAAGCGGCCGCCGGCCGGAAAGCGGCGTTCGATGCGCTGCAGATCCCCTCGGTGGCCTACACCGACCCCGAGATCGCCTGGGCCGGGCTCACCGAAACCGAAGCCAAGGCCCGCGGACTCAAAGTGGAGAAAGCCGTCTTTCCCTGGGCTGCCTCGGGGCGAGCGATCGCCAACGGCTGCGAGGAAGGATTCACCAAACTGCTGTTCGACGCCGAAACGCATCGTCTGGTCGGCGGGGCCATCGTCGGCGCCGGCGCGGGGGATCTGATCGGCGAAATCTGCCTGGCGATCGAAATGGGGGCGGAAGCGGGTGACATCGCCCGCACCATCCATCCCCACCCGACGCTCATCGAAACGGTAGGACTGGCGGCGGAAGTGGCCGAAGGGAGCTGCACCGACCTGCCTCCCGCCCGCAAACGCTGACTCGACCTTGGGCGGCGAGCCTTTCTGGCTTGCCGCCCCTTAGGGAAATCCCTAGTCGCTGATTTCCCCATTCCCTCTTGCGATCCGCCAGCCTCTGTCCGATACTTTCCAACGGTCCCGCACCCTAAAGGAGAGCTCCCCATGAAGAAAAAAACCCTCGTTGCGGCGCTCGCCGCGGCGTGCTCCCTCGCTACTCCCGCCTGGGCGGGACAGACGCTCGACACCGTGCTCAAACGCGGCGTGCTGCATTGCGGCGTCAGCGACGGCCTGCCGGGATTTTCCTACACCGACGCGAGCGGCAACTATGCAGGCATCGACGCGGATTTCTGCCGTGCGGTGGCCGCGGCGCTCTTCGGCGATGCGAAGAAAGTGAAATTCACGCCGCTCACCGCCAAGGAGCGTTTCACCGCGCTGCAATCGGGCGAGATCGACGTGCTGTCGCGCAACTCCACCTGGACCATCTCGCGCGACGTCGGCATGGGCATGTCCTTCACCGGCGTCACCTACTACGACGGCCAGGGCTTTCTCGTGAACAAGAAGCTGGGCGTGAAGAGCGCTCGTGAGCTCGACGGCGCCACCGTCTGCATCCAGGCGGGGACCACCACCGAGATGAACCTCTCGGACTACTTCCGCACCAACGGCATGAAATACACACCTGTCACCTACGAGAAGTCCGACGAGTCGGCCAAGGCGCTCGAATCGGGCCGTTGCGACGTGCTCACCTCCGACCAGTCCCAGCTCTACGCCCAGCGCATCAAGCTCGCCAACCCCGACGACTACGTCGTGCTGCCCGAAGTGATCTCCAAAGAGCCGCTCGGCCCCGTGGTGCGGCAGGGGGACTCCGAGTGGTTCAACGTGGTGCGCTGGACGCTCTTCGCCCTCGTCGCCGCCGAGGAATACGGCATCACCTCGGCCAACGTCGACCAGATGGCCAAGACCTCCACCAACCCCGAGGTACGGCGCCTGCTGGGGCTGGACACCGATTTCGGCAAGGACATGAAGCTCAAGAAAGACTGGGCCTACCAGATCGTCAAGCAGGTGGGCAACTACGGCGAGATGTTCGAGCGCAACGTCGGCAAAGGAAGCCCCCTCAAGATCGAACGTGGCCTCAACGCCCAATGGAACAAGGGCGGATTGCAGTACGCCCCGCCTTTCCGCTGATCCCTCTTCCTTCTCCCCTGTCCGCCGTCGTCCTGACGGCGGACCGTTCCGGCTGATCCGACATGACCCCTGGCGAGACGCTTCGCGGCGGCGGACCGCGCCGCTGGCTCTATGACCCGAAGATCCGCGCCCTCGCGGCCCAGATCCTCACCGTGCTGGCGATCGCCCTTTTCGCCGGCTGGATCGTGCACAACACCGTGCACAATCTCACGGTGCGCGGCATCGCTTCCGGCTTCGGATTCCTGAAGAATCCCGCCGGCTTCGGCATCCTGCAGACGCTCATCGATTATCGCGAAACCGACAGCTTCGCGCGCGTCTTCGTGATCGGTCTGCTCAATACGCTGCTCGTAGCGGCGCTGGGCATCGTCTTCGCCACCGTGCTGGGCTTTCTCGTGGGCATCGGGCGTCTGGCCGAGAATGCACTCATCCGCGGCCTGTCGGCCCTCTACGTCGAGACCTTTCGCAACGTTCCTCCGCTGCTGCAGATCTTCTTCTGGTACTTCGCGGTGCTGCGCGCCATGCCTTCGCCGCGCCAGAGCCACGAGTTCCTGGGTGCGTTCTTCCTCAATATCCGAGGACTCTACGTGCCGCGGCCCATTCCCGCCGAGGGATTCGCCCCCATCGTGCTCGCGCTTGGCATCGCGCTCGCCGCCGTGATCATCCTGAGACGCTGGGCGCGACGCCGGCAGGAGCACACCGGCGAGCCTTTTCCCACGGGACGGGTCGCCCTGTTGCTGCTCTTCGGCTTGCCGCTCGCCGCCCGCCTGATCTTCGGCGCTCCCTTCACCTGGGAACTCCCCCAGCTGCAGGGATTCAATTTCCGCGGCGGCTGGGTCTTGTTGCCCGAGCTCGTCGCGCTCACGGTCGCGCTGTCGCTCTACACCGCTGCCTTCATCGCCGAGACGGTGCGCGCCGGCATCCAGTCGGTGCCGCGCGGGCAGATCGAGGCGGCGATCGCCCTGGGTCTGACGCCGCGCCAGCGCCTGCGCCTCATCGTCCTGCCGCAGGCCATGCGCGTCATCATCCCGCCGCTCACCAGCCAGTACCTCAATCTGACGAAGAACTCTTCCCTGGGGGCGGCAATCGGCTATCCCGACCTCGTGGGGCTCTTCGCCGGCACGGTGCTCAACCAGACCGGACAGGCGATCGAGACCATCGCCATGACGATGGCGGTGTATCTGCTCATCAGCCTGACGATCTCGCTCGTCATGAACTGGTACAACCGGCGCATGGCGCTGGTCGAACGTTGAGGAACCGCCATGTCCTCCTCCCCTTCCCTTCGCCCTCCCGTCGTGCGCATCGATGTTCTGCGCTGGCTACGGGAGAACCTTTTCTCCGGCCCGGTCAACACGGCGCTCACCCTGCTCGCCATCTACCTTTTGTGGCGCTTCGTTCCCCCCGTGCTCGACTGGCTCTTTTTCGACGCGACCTGGCAAGGGAGTTCCCGTGCCGACTGCCATCCCGGCGGCGCCTGCTGGATCTTCATCGGCCAGCGCTTCGGGCAATTCCTCTATGGCTTCTACCCCATAGAGCAACGCTGGCGGGTCGATCTGGCGGCCCTGTCGATCATCGTGCTGGCGGCTCCGCTCTTCTTCTCCCGTTTTCCGCAGCGGCGCCGCTGGGCGCTCGGCTATTTCCTCCTCACGCCCTTGCTGGTGTGGTGGCTGCTCTACGGGGCGGGCATCCTGGGGCTAGCGACCGTGCCTACCGACCAATGGGGCGGGCTGATGCTCACGCTCGTGATCGCCTCCGTCGGGATCGCCGGTGCCATGCCGCTGGGCATCCTGCTCGCCCTGGGGCGACGCTCGCAGCTGCCGGCGATCCGGATCGTCTGCATCACGTTCATCGAATTCTGGCGCGGCGTGCCGCTCATCACGGTGCTCTTCATGTCCTCGGTGATGCTGCCGCTCTTCCTGCCCGAGCAGATGTCGATCGACAAACTCGTGCGGGCGCTCATCGCCGTCATCCTCTTCGAGGCGGCCTATCTCGCCGAAGTCGTGCGCGGCGGGCTGCAGGCCATCCCCAAGGGGCAATACGAAGCCACCCATGCCCTCGGCTTGAGCTACTGGCAGTCGATGGGGCTCGTGATCCTGCCGCAGGCCCTGCGTCTGGTGATTCCCGGCATCGTCAACACCTTCATCGCCCTTTTCAAGGACACGAGCCTGGTGATCATCATCGGCCTGGCGGACTTCTTCACCGCGGTGCACCGGGCCACAGTCGACCCCGAGTGGCTCGGGTTTTCCACCGAAGGCTACGTCTTTGCCGCCTTCGTCTATTTCCTCTTTTGCTTCGGCATGTCGCGCTATTCGATCGCGTTGGAAAAACGCCTGGCGCGTAGCGAAAAGCGCTGACCCCCTTCATTTCCCCGACGGGAGAACCGAATGGAACTGATGGAAGAGACGCTCACGCGCCTCGAATCGCACAAGACCCAGGAAGTGATGATCCTCATGGAGCGCGTCAACAAGTGGTATCAGGATTTCCACGTGCTCAAGGACATCGATCTCACGGTGATGGCCGGCGAGCGCATCGTGATCTGCGGCCCTTCGGGTTCGGGCAAATCGACCCTCATCCGTTGCATCAACCGGCTGGAGGCGCATCAACGAGGGCGCATCGTCGTCGACGGCATCGAACTCACCGAGGACGTGAAAGCGATCGATGCCATCCGCCGTGAGGTAGGGATGGTCTTCCAGCACTTCAACCTCTTCCCTCACCTCACGGTGCTCGAAAACTGTACGCTGGCGCCGATCTGGGTGAAGAAAATGCCAAAGAAAGAGGCCGAAGCACTGGCGCTCCAGTATCTTCAGCGGGTGCGCATCGCCGATCAGGCGCACAAGTATCCGGGCCAGCTCTCGGGGGGACAGCAGCAGCGCGTGGCGATCGCCCGGGCGCTGTGCATGAAGCCCAAGATCATGCTCTTCGACGAGCCCACTTCGGCGCTCGACCCGGAGATGGTCAAGGAAGTGCTCGACACCATGATCGAACTCGCCGCCGAGGGGATGACCATGCTGTGCGTGACCCACGAGATGGGCTTTGCGCGCACCGTGGCCGACCGGGTGATTTTCATGGACCGCGGCGAGATCGTGGAGCAGGCCCCGCCGGAGGAATTCTTCCTCCACCCGAAGGAAGAGCGCACGCGCCGCTTCCTCGGGCAGATCCTGCACCACTGAGCAGCGCTCAGTCCTTGCTCAGGGCTTCGATCGGCAGGCCGACGCGCACGTTCCCCCACAGGCGGCCATCGACGTAGATCGGCATGGCGACATCGACGAGGACCTCGCCCGTGTCGCGGCGGTAGGTCTGCATCAGCACCGGAGCGGTATTCTGCGCCGCGCGCAGCTCGCGGGGATTGTCGAACTTGCGGTAAGTGCGGTTGCCCACCAGATCTTTTTCCCTGTCGCCGGTGAGGGGCTTGCTGAACTTCGCGTTGTGCGCCGAGAGGTAGCCGTCGGTATTGACGGCCACCACGAACACCGCCTCCGGGATCCGCGCCAGCCCCTCGTCCAGCAGGTGCTGACAGCGGCGCACGAACTCGTCGCTCCAGGCGAGCTTGAATTTCGGCGGATCGCAATTGAGATACGGCCGGTAGTTGCGGTCGAATACGTCGATCCCCTCGCGCGCCATCGCTTCGAGCTGGGCCTGGATGGCGTCGCGAATGCTCCGCTCCTCGCGCACCACCTGGTCGAAGCGGCCGCGCCCGACCCGGTAGCGCGCCAGCATCTCGAGGATGGTCTCGGTGCGTTCGGTCAGAGCGTCGATGTCGCTGCGCGTCTCCTGCATGAGGTTGCGCACCGAGGCGCTCACCCCGGAGATTTCCTTGACGTGACCGTGGGCCACCTCGTTGGCCTGCATCAAGTGATCCGTGGCCGAGACGATCTCTTCGAGGCTCTCGCGCCCTTGCCGGAAGTCTTCGGCCATGCGGGTGAAACTACCCTCCACCAGGGCGATCGAGCGCTGCGTCTCGTCCATGTCGGCGTTGATCGCCTCGTTTTGCGCCTGGGTCTGCTGTACGATGCCGATCATGGCATCGATGTCTCGCGTGATCTCCTGCGAGGACTGGTTGACCCGCTCCGCGAGCTTGCGCACCTCGTCGGCCACCACCGCGAAACCGCGGCCGTACTCGCCGGCGCGCGCCGCCTCGATCGCCGCATTGAGCGCCAGCAGGTTGGTCTGATCGGCCACCTCGCGGATGAGCCCCGCGATCTGGCGGATCTCTCCGGAGCGCTGCGCCAGTTCCCCGACGGTGGCGGTGAAACCGACCAGGTGCTCGCGCGAGGCGCCCACCCGTTCGACGACCGAGTGCAGTTCCTGCAGCGATTCCAGGACTTCCTCCAGGTTTTTCCGCATCGTGGCATCGAGCCCGAGGGTGCGCTGCCGCACTTCGTCGATCGCGGCGCTCGTGCGCTCGCTCGCGGCGAATACCTCCTCGGCCAGCTGCAGCTGCGCCTGCGCTTGCCGTTCGGCCGCGATCGCCTTGGCATCGGCGCGCACCGCATCCCCTCCCACTTCCACGCTCGCGCGACGCAGATCGGCGATGATGCCCCGCATCTTTTCGGCAAAAGCGTTGTAGGCTTTAGCAAGTTCCCCCAGCTCGTCGTGCGTCATCACCGGCAGGTCGACGGAGAAATCCCCTTCGCGCCGGTCGTTGCTGAGGGTGCGAAAAATCTCGGTCATGCGCCGCAGCGGCCGCACGACGAGGTGGCGCATGTAGAGGATGAGGCCGACGGCGACGAGCAGCATCGCGACCATGAGCACCCCGAATTCGCCAAAGACATCGGCGAAAACCGCCGCCACCTCGGCGCGCAAGGCCTCGTTCCCCTGCCGCAAGAGCAGCTCGTCGATCCTGGCCCGCAACGAATGCAGCAGCAGGAACCCCGCCGAAGCGATGAGCGGCAAGAGCAGAAAGCTCGAGAATTTCTTCGTGACCGTGGTAAAGAACGTTCGCTCCACCCAGTCGTAGGCGCGCCAGAACCAGTCCATGTCCTCTTTCCTCGGTGTTTTGGGGATTATCGGCTCCCCTCGAAAAAACTTTAGCCGATTCTGGCACGCTTCGCTTGCACGAGGCTGACGGGGGTACCGTTCTGCGACAGCGAACGCGTCAAAGGTAGACAGGGCACAGACGGTCCATGCGCGACAGGTCGTCGATGTTGCATTCGCGGCGCAAAGAAGCGAACCGGTCGGCATGATGCGTGGTCACCGGCAGACGCGGATGCCGATAGAGAGAAGCGCCGTGAATTCGGCTCAACAGAACGACCTGCTGGGCAAGGATCTCGAGCGGAGTGTCGCCGTAGCGTTTACGCAGGCGCAAGGGGCGTAACGTCACCTTGCCCCCCCAATCCTTGCCGAGCTCCGCGCCACTGTACGTTGACAGGATCGCCTCGTCGAGCCCTGAGAGTTCGAATGCGTCCCCAACCCCGGGGTTGCAGAACCGTTTTCGTCCCGTGTCTTGGTCACGGAACCGGCGATAGAGCACCGGCACACCCGATTTGATCACCTCGAGCACGTCGATGCCAATGCCATGTCGCTGCTCGAACGAACCGATGACCTCGAAGGACTCGTACCATCTGCCGTCGCGATGCAACACGATACGCCGCGGCCCCTCCCCGCCATGAACCTTGCGATAGGCCTCGAGGCTACGCTCGAGCAACAGCCTCAGGCTTTCGTCGGCGATCCGCTCCCCCGACTGTGCTTCGGCCAGCTGCCAGCCGAGCTGGGCTCCGTCGCGGGTGAAAAGAAAGGCAAAACCCGGTACTCTCTGATGAATACCACCCAGGTCGAGCCCCAGAAAGAGATCCGCCTCACCCGGCATGTCCTCGATGGCGCACAACACCCCGCCACCCTTGCTGAATACGCCGGCAGCAAGATTGTTGTAGTAAGATGATGTATAGCGCTTCGGCGGGTGATCTAGGCGCATGAACTGGACGGGCAGCGCGTGCCGAAACAGCACGTCGCGAACCGATCGCTTATCGGCGCCAGCCGCTAGCCCCACGAGCAGGACGGCATCTTTCGGGCATCTGCGTTCCAGACGAAGATCCAATTCCTGGGCATCCGTTGCCGGCGGAGCGACTTGTCCCTCGATGCCACCGCCGCACCAGTGGCGGCATCGCTCCAGCACTTGGGAGAAGTGTTCCTCGCTGCGCTGCGACGGGGTACCGATCGTCACGAAGACGATGCGTTTTTTCTTCATAGGGCGATAGGCACCATGGGTGAGCACCGCCTGCTCGCTCGTGGCAAGGCGCGACTTTCCTACGCGCAGGCGGATATCCGGACACCAGCGGCGAACGGACGCCTGCATTTCGGCTAGAGGAACGAGGCGGGCACCGAACTGGGGAACCTCGATTCCCTGCAAAAACTCGGAGATCGTTCGGAGACGTTCGTCGACCGACCAGGGCAGCCGTTTGGCAATGCTTCCGAGCAACTCGCCGTCGATCTCCTGCAGAGTTTCGAAGTCGAACAGGGGACGAAGCAGGGCCGCCAGGTGTTTCCACTCCTTTGGTTTGCTGTTTCCCCCTGGATAACGTAGCCGTACGACGCTGCTGCGGCGCACTTCTTCGAGCTCATTTTCCCGGATGCGGCCCCGAAGCCGATGATATTCGAAATAGCTGATCTCTCCTTGCGGACCGGAAAAGGTCGACAGGGCGTTCTCCTCCGCGATGCCAAGCAATTCGGCCGTGGCTTCTTCCCTGCCGTTTTCCCGATAGCGATGGCGGACCCGGCGGATTCCTCCGAGCCAATGGGGGCGGTGCCGGATGACCCATTCGAGGGTGACGTAGTCCTTGGGCATCAAACGATGCTGGATATGAAAGAAGACGATGCCGGTACCGTCGGGAAGCACTTCGGGGGTGAGCCGAACCGTCTTGAATACTTCGAGATACGCGTCGCGCGGCAGGCGGACACGTTCTGACGGAACGGAATCGATGATCTCGACCGAATGGCCCAGGCCATACACGACCTGTCTCGATTTCCGATCTGTTCCGGCATCCAGCGTTGCCCTGACCCCCTCGTAGAGCGCGACATTGAGGAGACGCCGCAGGGCCTCACGCTCGTCGGGATCGGCGGCATGCAATGCTCCTTGCGTTGGATCCTCTGCCGAGAAGTGCTGCCCATCCCACTCGCCCTCTGCGGCTTGCAATGGGTGCAGCGCCACCAATTTCCATGCCCCGAGATCGGTCATTGGCACGTTGGCATTGCTTCGGCGTAAGCAGGCCGCGCCACGGCGCGTGATTTTTACGGGGTTTTCGTCTTCGGCATCACAGGACGAAACGAGGCGATAGAAAACGACCGGCAGATCATCCAGGCGTCTGTCGAGCTGCAGGGCGCAAATCCCGATCTGCTCCGATGCCATTTCATCCTCCATGATTTCATTCTCTGGTGCTAGAAGCTTATCATCGAGGTCGGTGAGATGTCACCCTTTCTCCAGCAGAGGTCCCCTCCGTTTGCCCTCCGGCTGCGGAAATGCGAAAATTCCCCCTTTCGTTCGCCCAGATCCCGAGTCCTCCAATGACGGAACCGATGAATTCCGAGCCTCTCTCCCTTGCCGACGAGAACCGCATCATCGCCGAACGGCGCAAGAAGCTCGCGGCGCTGCGTGTACGCGGCCCCGCCTTTCCCAACGATTTCGAGCGGCTCAACCTCGCCGCCAAGCTCGACGAAGCCTACGGCGAAGCCGAGCCGGAAAAACTGCAGGAACTCAAGCCCGCTGCGGTCGTGGCCGGCCGCATCATGTTGAAGCGCGTGATGGGCAAGGCGAGCTTCATCACGATCCAGGATCTCTCCGGCCGCATCCAGGTGTATGTGGCGCGCGACGCCGTCGGGGCCGAAGTCTATGAAGACTTCAAGCATTGGGACATCGGTGACATCGTCGGCGTGGAAGGCCATCTCTTCAAGACGCGCACCGGCGAGCTCACCATCCACGCCGAATCGATCCGCTTGCTCACCAAGAGCCTGCGCCCGCTACCGGACAAGTACCATGGACTCGCCGACCAGGAACTGAAATACCGCCAGCGCTACGTCGATCTCATCATGAGCGAGGAAACGCGCCGGCGCTTCGTCGCACGTAGCCGACTCATCCAGGCGATCCGCGACTACATGCTCGAATACGGCTTTCTCGAAGTCGAAACGCCCATGCTGCACCCCATCCCCGGTGGAGCCAACGCCCGGCCTTTCGTCACCCACCACAACGCGCTCGACATGCCGATGTACCTGCGCATCGCCCCCGAGCTCTACCTCAAGCGCCTGGTGGTGGGGGGATTCGAGAAGGTTTTCGAGATCAACCGCAACTTCCGCAACGAAGGGATCTCGCCGCGGCACAATCCCGAATTCACCATGATGGAGTTCTACGAAGCCTACAGCGACTACCGCAAGATGATGGATTTCACCGAAGGGCTGATCCGTCATGCGGCGCGCGTGGCGCTGGGCTCGGAGCGCTTCCTCTACCAGGGGCGTGAGCTCGACCTGTCGCAGCCTTTCGCGCGGCTCACCATCGTCGAGGCGATCCAGAAACATCATCCTGGCTGGTCCCGCGCCCAACTCGAGGATCCCCAGTGGCTACGCGCCAAGCTCACCGAGCTGGGCGTCGAGGTCAAACCCGACATGGGCCTGGGCGCGCTACAGCTTGCGCTCTTCGAGGAGACGACGGAAGCCGAACTCTGGTCGCCGACCTTCATCGTGGACTATCCGGCCGAAGTCTCGCCGCTCGCGCGCCGCAGCGACACCAATCCCGAGATCACCGAGCGCTTCGAGCTCTTCATCGTCGGGCGCGAGATCGCCAATGGTTTTTCCGAATTGAACGATCCGGAAGACCAGGCCGAACGCTTTCTCGCGCAAGTGCGGGCAAAAGAGGCCGGCGACGAGGAAGCAATGTACTTCGACGCCGATTACATCCGGGCACTCGAATACGGCATGCCGCCCACCGGCGGCTGCGGCATCGGCATCGACCGGCTGGTGATGCTGCTCACCGACAGTCCCAACATCCGCGACGTCATCCTCTTCCCCGCCATGCGGCCGGAGGAGTAAAGCGATTCAGCGGCGGGCGAAGCGTGCCGGATCGGCTGCGAGCGCCGTAGTGCGCTCGAGCGGCCAGGGTTCGCCGCAGAGCAGGGCCGCGGCAAGCCGCGCGGCCGGCACCGCGAAGGCAAGCCCCCTCGCACCAAACCCCGAGAGCACGAGGAGCCCCGGTGCATCGCCCACGGGCCCGACCACCGGTAGGCGATCGGGCACCGCCGGCCGAAACCCGACCCGCCCTTCGAGCGAAGCGGGATCGAGCCCCGCCGTATAGCCGGGCAGGATCGCCTCGAGCTTGACGAGGTTTTCCCGGTGATCGGCAGGGCGCACGGCGGGGTCCGTGTCGCCCACGGCGAACGTGGCGCCGAAGGCGCGCTGCCCCGAGACTTCCGGTGTCACGTAGCCGTTGCGGCATACCGTCACCCGGGGCGGCGAACCTGCCTCGGCCGGTGCGAGCGACACCTGGCCGCGCGCGGGCCGGATCGGCAGGCTGGCCGCCTGGGCGAACGAAGGGACTTCCGCGCCAGCAGCGAGCACCACCGCATCGACTTCTTCCAGGACGCTCCCCTCGGCGTCGCGCACGCGCCAACCCGGCGCGCACGGCTCGAGCGAGCCCACCGCCGTGGCGCAGCGCAAGGTAAGACAGGAGCCGGCGAGTTCGAGCAGGCGCCGGCACCAGCGCTGCGGGCCGATCCAGCCGCCGATGCCGAACCACCATCCGCCTTGATCCACCGGCCAGCCGATGCGCTCCGAGAGGGTGGCCGCATCGAGCCAGGTCAACACCTCGGGCGGCGGGACGAGGCGCTCGAGCGCTATCCGCTGCTTGCGCGCCTGCGCTTCGTCGCGTGCCAGGTGCGCCACCCCGCTCGGTCCCCAAGGGGCGTCGATCCCCTGCGCTTCCCATTCGCGCAGCATGGCGTGGGCGGCGAGCGTGCCAGCGCGCGTCCAGCGCGAGAGGCGATTGTCATCGGCGCTCGGCAGCCAGCGCAGCACCCCGGCGAGGTTGCCCGAAGCGCCCTGTCCCGGCGACGCTTCACGTTCGAAGAGCGTGACCGGCACGCCGCGGCGTGCGAGCGCATGGGCGAGATTCGCCCCTGCCACGCCCGCGCCGATCACTGCCACCCGTCCGGGACGGCGCTCCTCGGCGAGCACTCCCTCGCGCCAGGCGACGGTCATCTCCCGCTTGCCGGCAAATCCGGACGCCGGATGCACGCTCAAGCCCGCAGCGGCGAGCCTGCGGCGCACCTCGCCCGCCGCGCACCAGGTGGCAAGGCGCGCGCCTGGTTTCATGCGCTGCGCCACCTCGGCGATGAGCGCTTCCGACCACATGGCGGGATTCTTCGCCGGCGCGAAGCCGTCGAGATAGACCGCGTCGAACCGGCCTTCGATCTCTCCGATCGTCGCAGCGTCGTGATAGACGAGAAAGAGCCGCACCCGACCCTCGTCGAGCTCGAGGGTGTGGATGCCCGGCACGAGCGGCGGCAGACGCGAGGCCAGCGCCTGCGCGAGCGGGCGAAGTTCGGGTTCACCGTGCGCCCATACGCAGCGCCAGTCTTCGGCCGTGAGTGGATGCTTTTCCAGAGAGACGAAATCGAGCCGCTGCGCGCGCCGGGGATCCGAACGCCAGGCAGCCCAGGTGGCGAGAAAATTCCCTCCCAGCCCGAATCCCGTCTCCAGGATGGCGAAGTGTGCCCGCCCCGCCCACGCCTGCGGCAGCCCCGTGCCGCCGAGAAAGACGTGCCGGCTCTGGGCGAGCGCTCCATGTACCGAATGATAGACGTCGTCGTAGTCGCCGTGCGCCGGCACGTCCTCGCGCCACTGCAGACGCGCCGGCGTGAGTTCGAGGATCCCCGCCATGGCCGCGCGCTCAGAGGGCGCGCTCGAGCCGCGAAAGCGTACGTTCCCGCCCCAGCACTTCGAGCACCGCCTCCAGCGCCGGCGATTGCGGCACGCCCAGCAGAACCACCCGCAGCGGAATGCCGAGCTTGGGCATCTTCACGCCGGCCGCGGCGAGCGTTTCCTTGATCGCTGCGGCGAGCCGCTCGCGCCGCCATTCCTCTTCCGGAATCGATTCGAGCCGGCGACGGAGCTCGGCGAGCGCCCGGCGCGCTTCCTCGTCGAGGTGCTTTTCCCGCAGCTCGGGCGAGGGGTGCACCTCGATCACGAACGGCTCGGCGCAGTCGGCCAGTTCCTCCAGAGTCTGCACCCGATCCTGGTAGAGCGCCACCACGGGTTCGAGCACCGCCGTGTCAGTAACCGCGACGCCGCGCCGTGAGAGCCGCTCGGCACAATCGGCTGCGAGCCGGCGCACTTCGGCCTGCTTGATGTAGTGGGCATTCAGCCAGCGCAACTTGTCGAAGTCGAAGCGCGCGGGCGACGGATTGACGTCCTTGAGGTCGAACCAGGCGACGAACTGCTCGCGAGTGAAGATCTCGTCGTCGCCATGGCTCCAGCCCAGGCGGGCGAGATAGTTGATCACCGCTTCCGGCAGATAACCGTCTTCGTGGTACTGCATCACCGACACCGCCCCGTGGCGCTTCGACAGTTTCTGCCCGTCCGGCCCCAGGATCATCGGCAGGTGGGCGAACTGCGGCAGGGGCACGCCGAGCGCAAGGTAGAGATTGATCTGGCGCGGCGTATTATTAACGTGATCGTCGCCACGGATGACGTGGGTGATGCGCATGTCCCAGTCATCGACCACCACACAGAAATTGTAGGTGGGCGTGCCGTCGGCGCGGGCGATGATGAAGTCGTCGAGTTCCTCGTTGGCGAATTCGATGCGCCCCTTGACGAGATCGTCCCAGGCGACGGTGCCGGTGAGTGGATTCTTGAAGCGCACCACCGGCCGCACCCCCGGCGGCGGAGGCGGCAGGGTCTTGCCGGGCTCGGGACGCCAGCGCCGGTCGTAGCGCGGCTTCTCCCCGCGGGCCCGCTGCGCCTCGCGCAGCGCTTCCAGCTCCTCCGGGCTCATGTAGCAGTAGTAGGCGGTGCCGGCCGCGAGCATCTGCGCGATCACCTCGCGATAGCGCTCCATGCGCTGCGTCTGGTAATAGGGCCCTTCGTCGTAGTCGAGCTGCAACCAGTGCATGCCGTCGAGGATGGCCTGGACCGCTTCGGGCGTCGAGCGCTCGCGGTCGGTATCCTCGATGCGCAGGATGAACGCACCGCCGTGGTGGCGGGCATAGGCCCAGGAAAAGAGCGCGGTGCGCGCACCGCCGATGTGCAGATAACCGGTGGGGCTGGGAGCGAAACGCGTGCGGACGGTCATGATCGAAACGGTTCCTCGATGAGCAAAGGTTCAGCGCCCGCCGGAGCCGCGCGCGGCGCGCTCCAGGCGGTCGGCGAGCGCCCGCGCCAAGGGCCCTTCCCCCTGCGGACGTTCGATGACGATTTCGTCGACCCCGAGCCGGTCGAAGGCGCGCAGCTGCGCGTAGAGGCGGCGGGCGAGATCTTCGGGCGCGGCGGGCAGTTCCTGCCACACCACCTGCGAGGCGGCAACGGGATGCCTGCTCCACAGGGCGATGCGTTTTCCCTGGGCGAGCTGCTGGGTCACGACGGGTTCGATCTCCCCGGCTGCGACGAGGCGCACCGGCGTCGCCGGCGCATAATGGCCGGGAAGCGAGCCCGAGACGCGCGGCGCGCCGCCATCGGCCATCGCCACGGGACGCCCCAGCGCCTCGGTCAGTTCCTCGGCGCCGATCGCGCCAGGACGCAGGATGACGGGACCCACGGTGTCGAGGCGGGAGAGATCGAGGATGGTCGATTCCACCCCCACCGGACAGGGGCCGCCGTCGAGCACGAGCGCCACCGCCTCGCCCAATTCCTCGAGCACGTCGGCGGCGGTGGTCGGGCTCACCCGGCCGAAGCGGTTGGCGCTGGGTGCCGCGAGCCCCGAGCCGAAGGCGCGCAGCAGCGCCAAGGCCACGGGATGCGCCGGTACGCGCAGCGCCACCGTCTCCTGCCCCCCCGTCACCTCCAGCGGCACCCCATCGCTGCGCCGAAGCACCAGGGTCAAAGGACCGGGCCAGAAACGGTGCGCGAGCGTCCAGGCCTCTTCAGGGATGTCGCGCGCCCACTGCGGCAGGTGTTCGGCCGAAGGCAGATGCACGATGAGGGGATGATCGCTGGGCCGTCCCTTGGCAGCGAAGATGCGCCGTACCGCCGCGGGATTGCGCGCGTCGGCGGCAAGGCCATAGACCGTCTCGGTCGGCAGCCCCACCAGTTCGCCGGCGCGAAGCCTTGCTGCCGCCTCGGCCAGAGCCTCTTCGCTGGGGGATAGGATGCGCGCGCTCATCGGGGCAAGGGCGGCAGCGGCGGCAGCCCCAGACGTTGCCGCGCTTCGCTCGCTACGGCAAGCGCCTCGGTAAGCGTTGCCGCCGTGACGGTGAAATGACCCATCTTGCGTCCTCGCCGCGCCTCACGCTTGCCGTAGAGGTGCAGCCGCAAGCCCGGCAGGGAGAGGATCTCGTGCCAGGGAGGCTCGCGCAGCGTCTCGCCCACGAACCATGCTTCGCCCAAGAGGTTGACCATCACCGCCGGCGAATGCGCCTCGGGCACGGCGAGCGGCAAACCGCACAGTGCGCGCACCTGCTGCTCGAACTGGCAGACGCGGTGCGCATCCAGCGTATGGTGCCCGCTGTTGTGCGGCCGCGGGGCCATCTCATTGACGTAGAGCCTGCCGTCGGCGTAGAAGAATTCCACTCCCAGCGTGCCGACGTACTCGAGCGCCTCGGCGAGCGCCGCGGCGATCTCGCCGGCCTCGCGCAGCACGGTCGCCGGCAAGGGGGCCGGGGCGAAGGTGGTATCCAGAATGCCATTGCGATGTACGTTGAGCCCGGGCGCGAAAGCGGCGATGCGCCCGTCGGCGCCGCGGGCAAGCACCACCGAGAGCTCCGCCTCCAGGGCGAGCCGCGCTTCCAGCACGCAGTCGCGCCCGAAGCGGGCAAAGGCTGCCTGCGCCTCTTGCCGATCAGCGACCGCCGCCTGTCCCTTGCCGTCATAGCCGAAGCGCGCCGTCTTGAGAATCCCGGGAAAAAGCGACTCGGGTGCGCGCTCGAGGTCTTCTGCCGTACGCACGGCGAAGAAAGGGGCATGAGGCAGGCTGTGGCGCGCGAGAAAGGACTTCTCTTCGATGCGATCCTGGCAGACGGCGAGCGCCGTCGCGCCGGGACGCACGGGCATGGACTGGGCGAGGCGGGCGAGGCTCGTAGCGGGCACGTTCTCGAATTCAGTGGTTGCCGCGGCACAATGCGCGGCGAGCTCGGCGAGCAGCGCCTCGTCGTCGTAGGCCCCGCACAGATGGCGCTCGGCGATGCGCCCGGCCGGCGCCTCGGGATCGGGATCGAGCACCCAGACCGCGTAGCCCAGCTCCTGCGCCGCCCGCACGAAGAAACGCCCCAACTGCCCGCCGCCCAGGATCGCCAGCCTTGCCGGCGCATCGATCCACCCGACCGTCATTCCAGCGGCTCCAGGCGCATGGCGAGCACCGCCTCGCTCTGGCAGCGGCGGAAATCGGCAAGCCGCTGCCCGAGCACTTCGTCCGTGGCGGCGAGCATCGCCACGGCGAAGAGCGCCGCGTTCGCCGCTCCCGCCGCGCCGATGGCGAAGGTGGCCACGGGCACGCCCTTGGGCATCTGTACGATGGAGAGCAGCGAATCCTGCCCGTGCAGCGCGCGCGACTCCACCGGCACGCCCAGCACCGGCACCGGCGTCTTCGCCGCCAGCATCCCCGGCAAGTGCGCCGCCCCGCCGGCGCCAGCGATGATCGCGCGCAAGCCCCGCTCGAGCGCCGTCTCGGCGTAGGCGAACATCAGATCCGGCGTGCGGTGCGCCGACACCACCCGCGCCTCGAAAGGCACCTCGAACTCGCGCAGCACCTCGGCCGCGGCGCGCATCGTCGGCCAGTCGGAAGAAGATCCCATCACCACGCCGATGAGCGGCGCTCCGGCGCCGTAGCGCAGGACTTCTCCATTCACGGTGCGGTCCCCCGGCGGCGCTGGGCTGCGAGCAAGGTGTTCTCCAGCAGCATGGCGATCGTCATCGGCCCCACGCCGCCGGGCACGGGTGTGATCCGGCTGGCGACCTCACGCACTTCGGCGGCCACGTCCCCCACCAGTCGACCGTCGGGCAGGCGGTTGATGCCCACGTCGATCACCACCGCCCCGGGCTTGACCATCTCGGCCGTGATGAATTCGGGCTTACCCACCGCCACTACCAGCAGATCGGCGCGGCGGGTGTGCGCGGCGAGCTCTCGCGTGCGCGAATGCGCCACCGTCACCGTCGCCCCCGCGTTGAGCAGCATGAGCGCCATGGGCTTGCCGACGATGTTGGAACGCCCCACCACCACCGCGTCCATCCCCTGCGGCTCGATGCCTTCCCAGGCAAGCAGCTGCATCACGCCGTGCGGCGTGCAGGGCCAGAAGCACTCCCGGCCCTGCACCAGCCGCCCCACGTTCTCGGCGTGAAAACCGTCGACGTCCTTGGCTACGGCAATGCGCTCGAGCACCAGAGTCTCGTCGATGTGCGGTGGCAGTGGCAGCTGCACGAGGATGCCATCGACCTCGGCATCGCCGTTCAAGGCGTCGATGCAGGCCAAGAGCCGTTCGACGGTGACGTCGGCTGGAAATTCATACTTGCGCGAGCGGATTCCGACCTCGGCGCAAGCAGCTACCTTGTTGCGCACATAAACCTGGGAGGCAGGATCCTCGCCCACCAAAACTACGGCGAGCGTGGGAACGACCCCGCGCTCCTGCAAGGCGTGCACGCGCTCGGCGATGCGGCGGCGCAGAGCCTGGGCAATGGCTTTTCCGTCGATGAGTTCAGCGGTCATCGGGCACCCGTCAAGAAAAATAGGCCGACGCAGGGCCGGCCTATTCATGAAAACTGGGGCGACATACCGGATTCGAACCGGTGACACCTGGAGCCACAATCCAGTGCTCTACCAACTGAGCTAATGCCGCCGCCGAAAACCTTGCGTGGCCTGCCCGACAGGAATCGAACCTGTAACCCCCGGCTTAGAAGGCCGGTGCTCTATCCGGTTGAGCTACGGGCAGATTCCGTTCCAGGCAGTATTCCGGTGTAGCGTGGTCGGGGTGGAGGGATTCGAACCCCCGACATCTTGCTCCCAAAGCAAGCGCGCTACCGGACTGCGCTACACCCCGGAAAGGCGATCATTATAACGCGATCGCCCTTCTTGTCAAAGCCTCATTCTCCTTCCTTGACCGCCTTGAGGCTGAGCTTGATGCGCCCGCGGTCGTCGGTCTCGAGCACCTTCACGCGCACCTTCTGGCCTTCCTGCAGGTAGTCGGAGACCTTCTCCACCCGCTCGTCGGCGATCTGGGAGATGTGCAGCAGCCCGTCGCGGCCCGGCATGATGTTGACGATGGCACCGAAATCGAGCAGCTTCAATACCGTACCCTCGTAGATCTTGCCGATCTCGACTTCGGCCGTGAGCTCCTCGATGCGCCGCTTGGCCTCTTCGGCTCCTTCGGCGCTGAACGAGGAGATGGTCACGTTGCCGTCGTCGGAAATCTCGATGACGGTGCCGGTCTCTTCCTGCAGCGCCCGGATCACCGAACCGCCCTTGCCGATCACGTCGCGGATCTTCTCGGGGTTGATCTTCATCTGGATCATGCGCGGCGCGTAGGCCGAGACCTCGCCGCGCGCTTCGCCCATCGCCTGGCGCATCAGCTGCAGGATGTGCATGCGCCCTTCGCGCGCCTGGGCGAGCGCCACCTGCATGATCTCCTTGGTGATGCCCTGGATCTTGATGTCCATCTGCAGGGCCGTCACGCCGCGCTCGGTGCCGGCCACCTTGAAGTCCATGTCGCCGAGGTGATCCTCGTCACCCAGGATGTCGGTGAGCACCGCAAAGCGGTTGCCCTCCTTGATGAGGCCCATGGCCACGCCCGCCACGTGCGCCTTGGTCGGCACGCCGGCGTCCATCAGCGCGAGCGAGCCGCCGCACACGGTGGCCATGGAGCTCGAACCGTTGGATTCCAGGATCTCGGACACGAGCCGGATGGTGTAGGGGAAATCTTCCTGCTTGGGCAGCACGGCCGCAAGCGCCCGCTTGGCGAGGTTGCCGTGGCCGATCTCGCGGCGTTTGGGCGAGCCGACGCGCCCCGTCTCACCGGTGGAGAACGGCGGGAAATTGTAGTGCAGCATGAAGCTTTCGCGGTATTCCCCCGCGATCGCATCGATGATCTGCTCGTCGCGCCCCGTGCCGAGCGTGGCCACCACCAGCGCCTGCGTCTCGCCGCGGGTGAAGAGCGCGGAGCCGTGCGTGCGCGGCAGCACCCCGACCCGGATGTCGATCGGGCGCACGGTGCGCGTGTCGCGCCCATCGATGCGCGGCTCTCCGGCGAGGATGCGTCCGCGCACGATGGAAGCTTCCATCGTGAAGAGGATGTCCTCGATGTCGGGGATGGAGGGCAGCGGATCGAACTCGGCGAGCACCTTCTCGATCACCTGCGCGCGGATCGCCTTGAGCCGCTCGTTGCGCGCCTGCTTGGCGGTGATGCGGAAGGCCTCTTCGAGCTCGGCGAAGGCGAGCTCGCGAATGCGCGCCACCAGCGCCTCGTTGGGTTCGGGGGCTTTCCAGTCCCAGGCGGGCTTGCCCGCGACCTCGACGAGTTCGTTGATCGCCTGGATCGCCGCCTGCATCTGCTCGTGACCGAAGACCACGGCGCCGAGCATCACGTCTTCGGGCAGCTCCTGCGCTTCCGATTCGACCATCAATACGGCGTTCTCGGTGCCGGCCACCACCAGGTCGAGCGCACTCTTCTCGAGCTCACTCGCGCTGGGGTTGAGGACATACTGACCGTCGAGATAGCCCACGCGGCAGGCGCCGATCGGCCCGTGGAAGGGCACTCCGGAGATGGCGAGCGCCGCACTGGAAGCGATCATCGCCACGATGTCGGCGTTCACCTCGGGATTGAGCGAGAGCACCGTGGCGACGATCTGCACCTCGTTGTAGAACCCTTCGGGGAAGAGCGGGCGGATCGGCCGGTCGATGAGGCGCGAGGTGAGCGTCTCTTTCTCGGAGGGGCGGCCTTCGCGCTTGAAGAAGCCACCGGGAATGCGCCCGGAAGCGTAGAACTTTTCGATGTAGTCGACGGTGAGCGGGAAGAAATCCTGCCCGGGTTTGGCGTCTTTGGCGGCGACGACGGTGGCGAGCACCACGGTGTCGTCCATGGAAGCGAGCACGGCGCCGGAGGCCTGACGGGCGAGTTCGCCCGTCTCCAGCGTGACCTGATGACGACCGTAGGTGAAGGTTTTCTTGATGGCAGTAGGCAAGGGACGATCCTTTCTCGGTGAGAGGGCCGACCCTCGCCTAGCCGGACGACAGCGATCGGCCCGGAAGAGGGAATTACTTACGCAGGCCGAGCCGCTTGATGAGCTCGAGGTAACGCTCGGGTTCGGTGCGCTTGAGATAGTCGAGCAGTCGACGACGCTGCGACACCATCTTCAGCAGCCCCCGGCGGGAGTGGTGATCCTTCTTGTGCGCGCCGAAGTGCGGCTGCAGCCCCTCGATGCGGGCGGTAAGCAATGCGATCTGCACTTCGGGCGAACCCGTGTCGTTGTCGCCGCGTTTGTATTCCGCGATGATGCGGGCTTTGGTTGCGTTGTCTAGCGCCATGGATGTGGTTCTCTCTCGTGAATCTGAACGCAAAAAAATGGAACAGGCCGCGATCCGGAAGGGATCACTCGGCCGGGATGACCGGAACACGCGACGAAGGCGGCGTTATATTAGCAATGACGCGCTTCGGGGACAAGCCCCGCGTCGGCTCGTATTCGCCCAATCCGATGAAAAGCGGCTTGTCCTCGTCATTGCTGCCATAGACGCGCACCATCCCGGAGGAAAGGGAGTCGCCGAGCGCGGCCCGGCCGATGCGCTGACCGGCAAGGAACGCCTGGGTGCGCGCCACATCCAGTGTAACGCAAGGCAGATCGCGCACCAGGGCATCGGGCGGCAAGAGCCATTCCCGCCCGCTTTCCCCCGCTTCCTCCCATTCGGTGAGCGTCCTCGCCTCCTCGAGCGAAAACGGGCCGATCGCCAGGCGCCGCAGCCGGTCGATGTGCGCGGGCACCCCCAGCGCCGCGCCGAGGTCTTCGGCGAGGGTGCGAATGTAGGTTCCTTTGCCGACGCGGGCGTAGAGGGTGGCCGCGGCGAGTGCCTCGTCCCACTCGATGAGGCGCAGTTCGTGGATCGTCACCGGCCGGGCCGCCCGCTCGATCACTACCCCCTCGCGGGCGTAGCGGTACAAGGGCTTGCCTTCGTGCTTCAGGGCCGAGACCATGGGCGGGACCTGCTCGATGGTGCCGAGAAAACGCGGCAGCACCGCCTGCAGCGCCTCGGCGCCAAAAGAAACCGGCGCGCGCGCGATCACCTCGCCTTCGGCGTCTCCCGTACTGGTGGCCACGCCGAAGCGCACGCGCGTGAGATAGACTTTGTCGGCTTCCAGCCAGCGTTGGGCGAACTTGGTCGCCTCGCCAAAGGCGAGCAGCATGAGACCGGTCGCCATGGGATCGAGCGTACCGGTATGCCCCGCCTTCGCTGCCCCCAAGGCACGGCGCACCCGCTGCAGCGCGGCGTTCGCGGTGATGCCCTCGGGCTTATCGAGCAGCGCTACGCCGTCAAGCGCCACGGTCTTCGCCCTCGTCATCCCTTCCCGGTTCCTTGGCTACCGCCTCGTCGATCAGATGCGCCAGGCGCACGCCGCGCTCGATCGATTCGTCGTAGACGAAGGTGAGCTGCGGGATGGTGTGGATGCGCAGACGACGGCCGAGCTCGCGGCGCAGGAATCCCGCCGCGTGCTGCAACCCCTCGAGGAGCTCCGGGATGGTGGCCGGATCGGCGAGCGTGGAGACGTACACCTTGGCATGCGCGAAATCCGGACTCACCTCCACGGCGGTGATGGTGACGAAGCCCACGCGTGGATCCTTCACGTGCCGCGCGATCAGCTCGGCGAGCTCCTCGCGGATGCCCTCGGCCACCCGCGGCAGGCGCGTGCGGTTTCCTCCCTTCATGCCAGCTCCCGCGCCACTTCGCGCACTTCGAACACCTCGATCTGGTCGCCCACCTGGATGTCGTTGTAGCCTTTGACCGACAGGCCGCACTCGTAGCCGGCCTTGACCTCGCGCACGTCTTCCTTGAAGCGCTTGAGCGAATCGAGCTCGCCTTCGTGGATGACCACGTGGTCGCGCAGCACGCGCACCCTGGCGCCACGCCGGATCGTGCCCTCGAGCACGTAGCAGCCGGCCACGGTGCCGACCTTGGGCACGCGGAAGACCTGGCGCACTTCGGCCAGACCGATGATCTCTTCCTTGCGCTCGGGCGAGAGCATGCCGCTCAGGGCCGCCTTGATCTCGTCGACCGCATCGTAGATGATGTTGTAGTAACGGATGTCCACGCCGTAGCTCTCGGCGAGCTTACGCGCGCTGGCGTCGCTGCGCACGTTGAAGCCGATGATGATGGCGTTGGAAGCGCGTGCGAGGTTCACGTCGCTCTCGCTGATTCCGCCCACGGCACCGTGGATCACCTGCACCTTGACCTCGTCGGTGGAGAGTTTTTCCAGCGACTGCTTGAGCGCTTCGAGCGAACCCTGCACGTCGGCCTTGATGATGATGGGCAGCGTCTTCACCTCGCCCTCGCTCATCTGCTCGAAGAGATTCTCCAGCTTGAGCGCCTGCTGCTTGGCAAGCTTCACCTCGCGGAACTTGCCCTGGCGATAGAGGGCGATCTCGCGCGCCTTGCGCTCGTCGGGCAGCACGACGAACTCTTCGCCCGCCTGCGGCACGTCTTCCAGCCCAAGGATCTCAACGGGCATCGACGGACCGGCCGAGTCGACCGGCTTGCCGGTTTCGTCGAGCATGGCCCGCACCCGGCCCCAGGTGGAGCCGACGAGCACGACGTCGCCCTTGCGCAGCGTGCCGCTCTGCACCAGGACGGACGCCACCGGACCGCGGCCTTTGTCCAGGCGCGCCTCCAGCACGATGCCTTTCGCCGGCCCTTCGACCGGCGCCTTGAGCTCCAGCACCTCGGCCTGCAGCAGGATGCCTTCGAGCAGCTCGTCGATCCCCTGCCCCATCTTGGCCGAGACGTTGTAGAACATGGTGTCGCCGCCGTATTCCTCGGGGATCACCCCTTCGGCCACCAGTTCCTGCCGCACCCGTTCCGGGTTGGCGTCGGGCTTGTCGATCTTGTTGACGGCCACGATGATGGGCACACCGGCGGCGCGCGCGTGATGGATCGCCTCGCGCGTCTGCGGCATCACCCCGTCGTCGGCCGCCACCACCAGCACCACGATGTCGGTGGCTTGCGCACCCCGTGCCCGCATGGCCGTGAAGGCCTCGTGGCCCGGCGTGTCGAGGAAGGTGATGGTGCCGCGCGGCGTTTCCACGTGATACGCCCCGATGTGCTGCGTGATGCCGCCCGCTTCGCCCGCCGCCACCTTGGTGCGGCGGATGTAGTCGAGCAGCGACGTTTTCCCGTGGTCGACGTGGCCCATGACGGTGACCACCGGCGGACGCGGTTTTTCTTCGTAGTGCTGCGTGCCGACTTCCTCAAGGAAGGCATCGGGCTCGTCCAGGCGGGCAGGCACGGCCTTGTGCCCCATCTCTTCGACCACGATCATGGCCGTTTCCTGGTCGATGACCTGGTTGATGGTGGCCATGATGCCCATCTTCATCATGGTTTTGATGAGATCGGTAGCCTTGACCGCCATCTTGTGCGCCAATTCGGCCACGGTGATGGTCTCGGGCACATGCACCTCGCGCACGACCGGCTCGGTCGGCGCCTGGAATTGCTGCGCGTGCGACTCGGTACCGCGGGCGGCACGCCTTCCGGCCTTGCCTCCCTTGCCGCCGCCTTTCCAGCCGGCGCTGCCGTCGTCGAGTGCCCGCACCTTGAGCCCGCCGCGCTTGCTGGGCGCGCGTTCATCGGCCTTCTTCTCGACCTTTTTCTCTTTGTCTTTCGCCTTGTGCAGGGTCGGACGTTCCTCGGTAGCCGGTTTGGTCACCGCGGGAGCGGGTGCGGCCGCTGCGGCAGCCGCCTCGGCAGCTTCTCTGGCCTTCGCCGCTTCTTCTTGCAGCTGCGCCTGGGCACGCGCCTGGCGGGCGAGCTCACGCTCGCGCTTGGCACGCAGGTCGGCCTCCTGGCGGGCGCGCAGTTCGGCCTGGCGCTTCGCTTCGGCTTCCCGGCGCGCGAGCTCTTCAGGCGACAAAATGGAGGCCGCCGGGGTCGCGGTCCGCGTGAGCTTCGTCTTGGGCGCCGAAGGAGCCAGCTGAGGCCCGGCGGCGCGGGACTCGGCGACGGCCGGCGCTTGCGCTGCGACTTCGGCCGGCGCCGCCACGGCAGACGCCTCGGTCGCGACTGGCTCGGCAACCTCTGCGGGAGTTTCCTCCGCCGAAGGCTTTTCTTCGGCGACGGATGCAGCGGCCTCGCTGGGAAGGGGTTGCGCTTCGACGGAGATCGGCGCGGTCTCGGCCTGGGGGGCGGTCTCGGCTCGCACGGCAGGAGCGGCCTCTTCGGCGACAGGAGTCGTGGCACGCGCCGCCGTTTCCACCGCCTGCGCCGCCTTCAGCGCCGCCTCGACCTTGGCCTGCTCTTCCTTCGCCTTGGCCAGCACTTCATCGCGATTGACGAGCACCCGCTTCTTGCGCACCTCGACCTGCACCGTGCGCGCCCGGCCTTGGGCGTCGGTGGCCTTCAGGGCGGTGGTTTCCTTGCGCGTAAGCGTGATCTTGCCGCCGGTGTTCTCGCCGTGCTGGCGCTTGAGAAAGGCGAGCAGCTGCGCCTTGTCCCTGGCCGTGACGGGATCCTCGGCACCATTCTTCTCCACTCCCGCCTGCCGAAACTGGTCGAGCAGGCGTTGCACGTCGAGCCTGAGCTCGTCGGCGAATTCCTTGACGTTTTTTGCTTCCATCCTACTACCCCCTTACTCGAACCAATGTGCGCGCGCCTTGGTGATCAGATCGGCGGCGCGCTCATGGTCGATGCCGGTCAATTCGGCGAGCTCGTCGGTCGCCAGTTCCGCCAGATCGTCGAGCCGAGTGATGCCCTGTCGGGCGAGCTTCACGGCCAGATCCTTGTCCATTCCCTCCAGCGCCAAGAGCCCCGGTTCCACTTTTTCGAGCGCTTCCTCGATGGCGATCGCCTCGCTGAGCAGCGCCGTGCGCGCGCGTTCGCGCAGCGCCTGCACCGTCTCCTCGTCCAGCCCCTCGATGGCCAGCATCTCGGAGAGCGGCACGTAGGCGATCTCCTCGAGCGAAGAGAAACCCTCGTCGATCAAGAGATCGGCCAGCTCCTCGTCCACGTCGAGTTTCTCCATGAAGAGCGCACGCAGAGCCTGGCGTTCTTCCTCCTGTTTCTGCTGCGACTCGGCCTGGCTCATCAGGTTGATGATCCAGCCGGTGAGCTCGGAGGCGAGCCGCACGTTCTGCCCGCCGCGGCCGATGGCGATCGCCAGATTGGCCTCGTCGACCACCACGTCCATGGCGTGCTTTTCTTCATCGACCACGATGGAGAGCACCTCGGCCGGCTGCAGCGCGGCGATCACGTACTGCGCCGGGTCGGGCGACCAGACGATGATGTCGATCTGCTCCTGGGCGATCTCGTTTCTGACCGCCATCACGCGCGAGCCACGCATGCCCACGCAGGTGCCCACCGGATCGAGCCGCGGATCCTTGGAATGCACGGCGATCTTGGAGCGCAGGCCGGGATCGCGGGCACAGCCCTTGATCTCGATGAGCCCCTCCTCGATCTCGGGGACTTCCAGCTCGAAGAGCTTGACGACCAGCTCGGGCGAGGTGCGCGAGAGGATCAGCTGGGGCCCACGGCCGCTGCGGTCGACCCGGATGACCACCGCCTTGATGCGGTCACCGACGCGCAGCGCCTCGCGCGGGATCATCTGCTCGCGCGGCAGGAGCGCTTCCAGCCGGCCGATCTCGACGATGGCGTTGCCGCGCTCCATGCGCTTGATGGTACCGGAGACGAGCGTTTCGTTGCGCGAGAGGAATTCTTCGAGGATCTGCTCGCGCTCGGCGTCGCGGATCTTCTGCAGCACGATCTGCTTGGCCGTCTGCGCCCCGATCCGCCCGAGATCCTGCACCGGAATCTCTTCTTCGAGGTAGTCCCCCACGCGGATGTCCGGATCGAGCTCGCGCGCGTCGATGAGCCCCATCTCGCGCTCGTCGTTGGTCACCTCGGCATCGGGCAGCACCAGCCAACGCCGCCAGGCGCGATAGGTGCCGGTGGAGCGGTCGATCTCCACGCGCACGTCGGCGTCTTCATGCAGATGCTTCTTGGTGGCAGAGGCGAGCGCCGCTTCCAGGGCGGCGAAGACCACGTCCTTGGAGACGTTCTTTTCATGGGCCAGCGCATCGACCAGCAACAGCAGTTCGCGACTCATTGCTTCTTACCTCCAAAGCCATCGAATTGAGGAACGAGGCGGGCCCGATCGATCTCCGCCAGCGCGAATTCATGCTCTCCCAGCTCGCTCGCCACGCGCACCCGATCCGCTTCGATGCCCAGCAGCTCCGCTTTCAGGTTCTTGCGCCCCTGCCAGGGTTCGCGCAGCTTGAGCTGGACCTGAGAACCGACGAAACGGGCGAAATCGCGCGGTTTCTTCAGCACCCGGTCGAGCCCCGGCGAGGAGACCTCCAGCCGGTCGTAGTCGATGTCCTCGACTTCGAAGACACGCTGCAGCTGATCGCTCACCGTGGCGCAGTCGTCGACGGTGACACCGCGTTCGATGTCGATGAACACGCGCAGGATGCGCGCCCGGGGCGAGACTTCGAAATCGACGAGCTCGAACCCCATGCCTGAGACCACCTGCTCGACCAAGGCTTCCAGATCCACCATGTTTCACCCGAGAAAAAAAAATGGGCCAGAAGAGCCCATTTCCGTTTGCTTACCAACCGGAAATCCGGACAACTTAGCAAGTCTGCCCGGACGAGATGACAGAATATATCACCATCGAGGGTGTTTTTACAAGATATTCGACCGTTTGCGGCTTTTTCAACCCACCCAGCGCCTGGCATTGAGGAAGAGCTGGAACCACGGCGCCTCCTCGCCCAGGCCGGCCGGCGCCCAGGACCACTGCACGGTGCGGAAGGAGCGCTCCGGATGCGGCATGAGGATGGTGAAGCGTCCGTCGGGCGTGGTAAAGCCCGTGGAGCCTCCGGCCGAGCCGTTCGGGTTGAACGGATAGCGCTCGGTGGGCGCGCCGCGGTGATCCACGTAGCGCAGCGTCGCAATCGCCCGCTGCGCCTGCTCGGGCGAGGCGAACTCCGTGCGCCCCTCGCCGTGGCTCACGACGATGGGCAGGCGGCTGCCGGCCATGTCTGCGAAGAAGATCGAGGGACTCTCCATCACCTCCACCATCACGAAGCGCGCTTCGAACTGCTCGCTGCGGTTGCGGACGAACCTCGGCCAGTGCTCCGCCCCCGGGATGATCGGGGCGAGCTGCGCCATCATCTGGCAGCCGTTGCACACCCCTAGCGCGAAGCTGTCGTCGCGCGCAAAGAAGGCCGCGAACTGCGCCCGCAGCGCCTCGTGGTACAGGATGGCCTTGGCCCAGCCGGCTCCGGCCCCCAGCACGTCGCCGTAGGAAAACCCGCCACAGGCGGCGATCCCCTTGAATTCGTCGAGCCGGCGCCGGCCGGCGATGAGATCGGTCATAGGGACGTCGACGGCCTCGAACCCGGCGCGGGAAAACGCCGCGGCCATTTCCGCGTGACTGTTGACCCCCTGCTCGCGCAGGATGGCCACGCGCGGGCGCACTCCGCTTGCCACCATCGGCGCCTTGCCCACCTCGAAGGTGAGGGTGCAGGAAAGGCCCGGGTCGGCCGCATCGGCCAAGGCGGCGAATTCCTCCTCGGCGCAGGTTTCGTCATCGCGCAAGCGCGCGATGCGCCGACTCACTTCGCTCCAGCGCTGCCACAGCGCCGTGCGCGGGGCGGCGTAGAGGAGCTGTCCGCCGTGCCAGATCCGCAGCTCGTCGCGATCATTGGGCGTGCCCACGAAATGATGTGCCACACCGTGCGCGCGCAGGATCTCGCGCACCTCCTCGCGCCGGTCGCGCTCGATCTGGATGAGCGCTCCCAGCTCCTCGGCAAAGAGGGCCGAGAGCACCGCGTCGTTGCGCCGTCCCAGCACGGTGTCGGATCGCTTGGTCGAATCCACGTCCAGGCAAGCGCCCGCGATCGCCACCGTGTCGAGCTGCAGCGAAAGGCCGCAGCCCGAGGCGAACATCATCTCGGCGGCGCAGGCGAGCAAACCGCCGTCGGAGCGGTCGTGGTAAGCGAGCACCAGGCCGCGCGAGCGTAGTGAGCGCAGCGCGCGCCAGAACCCCGCCAGCGCCTCGGGGCGCACGTCGGGCGCCTGCTCTCCCACCGAGGCATACACCTGGGCGAGCGCCGAGCCTCCCAGGCGGTTTTTCCCTTCGCCCAGGTCGATCAGCACCAGTTCCGTCTCGCGCACGCCCTCGCGCACGAGCTGCGGCGTGAGCGTGCGGCGCACGTCCTCGACCGAGGCGAAGGCCGTGACGATGAGCGACACCGGCGAGACCACCGCACGCTCGCTGCCGTCGGCCTCGCGCCAGGCCGTCTTCATGGAGAGCGAATCCTTGCCTACCGGAATCGCCAGCCCCGCCGCCTGGCAGAAACGGCTCACGGCCGCGACCGTGTCGTAGAGCCGCGCATCCTCGCCGCGGTGCCCCGCCGCCGCCATCCAGTTGGCCGAGAGTTTCACCCGCGTGAGTTCGGCCACGTCGGCCGCGGCGAGGTTGGTGATCGCCTCGCCCACCGCCATGCGCCCCGAAGCGACCGGATCGACGCAGGCAAGCGGCGTGCGCTCGCCCATGGCGAAGGCCTCGCCCGCGTATCCGGTGAAATCGGCCGAAGTGACCGCCACGTCGGCCACCGGCACCTGCCAGCGCCCCACCAGCTGGTCGCGCGCCGTCAAGCCACCGACGGTGCGATCCCCGATCGTGATGAGAAACTTCTTGCTCGCCACCGTCGGTAGTGCCAGCACCCGCTCGACCGCCTCCTCGAGCGCGATCGGCGTGAGATCGAAGGGCGGAAGGTGGATCGCCCGGCGCGAGACGCTGCGCACCATCTTCGGCGGCTTGCCAAGGAGCGTCTCCATTTCCATGTGCACCGGATCGTTGCCGAAGAGCCGGTCGTGCACGATGAGCATGCCGTCCTCGCTCGCCTCGCCCATCACTGCGAAGGGACAGCGTTCGCGCGCGCAAATGGCGGCGAAGCGCTCGAGCTGCTGCGGCGCCACGGCCAGCACGTAGCGCTCCTGCGCCTCGTTGCACCAGATCTCGCGCGGGCTCATGCCCGGCTCCTCGATCGGGATCTCGCGCAGCTCGATATGCGCCCCCAGCCCCGCCCCGTCGACCAGCTCGGGCAGCGCGTTCGACAGCCCCCCGGCGCCCACGTCGTGGATGGAGAGGATGGGATTGTCGGCGCCGAGCTGCCAGCAGCGATCGATCACCTCCTGGCAGCGGCGCTGCATCTCCGGATTGCCGCGCTGCACCGAGGCGAAGTCGAGCTCGGCCTCGTTCGTGCCCGCGCTCACCGAAGAAGCCGCCCCTCCCCCCAGGCCGATCAGCATCCCCGGCCCGCCGAGCTGGATGAGCAGCGTGCCCGGCGCGAAGCCGACTTTCTTCGCCTGCCGCGCCTGGATCGCCCCTACGCCGCCCGCGATCATGATGGGCTTGTGGTAGCCGCGCACCTCGCCGTCGACCTCGAGCTCGAAGGTGCGGAAGTACCCGGCCAGATTGGGACGGCCGAACTCGTTGTTGAACGCCGCCGCCCCGATCGGCCCCTCGATCATGATGTCCAGGGGCGAAGCGATGCGCCCGGGGCGCCCATGAGCGCGCTCCCAGGGTTGCTCGAAGTCGGGCAGGTGCAGGTTGGAGACCGTGAACCCGGCAAGCCCCGCCTTGGGCCTGGCGCCGCGGCCGGTGGCCCCCTCGTCGCGGATCTCGCCGCCCGCGCCCGTAGCCGCCCCCGGGAAAGGCGAGATCGCCGTGGGATGGTTGTGCGTCTCCACCTTGCCGAGGAAATGCATGCGCTCGCGGTGGGCGCGCCACACGCCGTCGGCGTCGGGATGCAGCACTTCGCACTCGCGCCGCTCGGACAGCGCCGCGTTGTCGGCATGGGCCACGTTGGTGCCTTCGGTGTG
>ENA-UPSA01000731-UPSA01000731.1-bioreactor-metagenome-genome-assembly--contig:-NODE-731-length-42968-cov-1105.927108_pt1 | contig 42968 bp, 40 predicted proteins | sample MGYA00238183_ERZ773288 | MGnify/ENA primary metagenome ERZ773288 (study PRJEB29028, sample SAMN07631243) | bioreactor metagenome | isolation source: Switchgrass digestor | place: USA: Dartmouth... | reverse complement strand
ATTCATCTATATCTATTTCATCAGTAGCTGCTTCGTTTTCATCTTCATCAGATTCTATAAAAAATTCATCGACATCAGCTATATCAAAAGCAATATCTTCTTCATTATTTTCAGTGTCAAAGAAACCATCTTCTTCGTCATCTTCGTATAAATAGTCCTCACCAAATTCACTTTCATCAAAATTTTCATCATCTAATGTATCGTCGTCGCTGCTTTCTATAAAATAATCATCTGCTACAAAATCGTCCTCTTCATTCTCTCCAAAATTATCTATATTTTCTTCGCTGTCATCATATTCATCTTCAATAAAGAATTCTTCATTATCATCAATATCAATTTCATCTATATTGTTGTTAAAGTCATTTTCATCTGAATCATCTTCTATGAAGTAATCTTCACCATCTTCAAATGTATCCTCAACATTTTCAAAAGTATCTTCATCAATATCATCGTCCATACTATCTTCATCTGGACTAAAATAATCATCTGTATCTTCTATATCAAATTCATCTGTATCATCAATATCAATTTGCCCATCATATTGATTTTCTAAGTCTGCTGTATCTCCTTCCATTTCCTTTTCTAATAATTCAAGTTCTTCCTCTTCAGTTAACTCTGGTTCTATATCCATACCTAGACGTTCTCCAGGCACATAAACTTTGCCTCGTTCTTCTACTGGTTCGCTTTCCAATCTCTTGTGAAGAGCTAAAGCCAGAGCCGCTAGAGTCTCTTCGCTATCTAACTCTGCCTCCATGTCATTTTCCTCTATTTCTAAGCTATCTTCATCATAAGGAGGATAGCATACCTTCTTTAAATCCTGTATGTCTACAGATTTTTCATGCAATCTATCCTTAATAAATGTTTTTGTATATTCAATGAAGTCTATCTGCATTTCTAACTCTGCCATTTCACGTAGCTGGTCATAATCATCGCACTGGTCCACAGTGGCTACGTATAAATTATAGCGCAAATCGCCTATATCCTCACGAATTTTTTCCAATTCGTGCTTGATTTTTTCTTTAAAATATGCAAGTTGTTTACTGCCAATGTGATTGTTCATAACCATTCTCCTTGCTTACTAATTCAATTAGAAAAGAATATATTATCCACTTGTTCAGCAGATAAGTTATATCGCTGTTTTATTTTGAGTATTTCTGTTCTTGTAAAGTCAACATGACCATTCATTTTCTTTGACAAAGTCTGGTATGTAATATTTAAGTAATTAGCCAAAGATTCCAATGTATCTCCGTATATATCCATTTGCTCTCTTAACTTCCACTTCACTGTATACCTACACCCACCTAAATGCTTACTTGTTTATATCTACGTAACCATGCCACCCCAAAATTTTCCCTTTCAACTATAATATAAATTTTTAATATTTTCAACAAATTCTTAATTTTTTGTTGAAATTTATGCCTTTAATGTTTATAAAAAGAAAGTACCGCAGGTTATTTACCTGCTGTACCTTCTTTGTGGAAGTACTACCATTTAATTTAGGAGGTCTTGAACTGTAGCATTCGGAATGTAGAATGGCCTTGACCTATACATATCTTGTATGTCAGGAATTAGTATATCTACACCTTTAAACTTTGCCACAAACCCAACTTGTTCGTTTGCTCTAACCGTTGACTTATCATTTAATCTAAACTGACTTATATAATATTTTGTAAATAGTTCGCTCTGAGAACTCCTAGGAGGACAAAGCTTAGGATCTAATGCGGCTGTTCTGACTGCTGGGTCTTTCAATCCTATGGTATGGATTGTTTCTGTCTTAACTACACATATCCCATCCCATGCTTCATTATACCATGCCCCACCGTTATTTGGATCATTGCCTTGGTTCCTATCAATAGCCGCTATGAAATTAGATACTATCCTTGTTCTATTCTCTAGCTCCTTAACTTCAGCATTTTTAATATTAGCTGCTGTCTGAGTTTTAGTTAATGTTTCAAGTGTTGTCCAAGTACTATTATTAGTGCTCTTCTTTATTACTATCTCACCGTTTTTAGTAGCTTCTAACCTGTAATAAGTTTTTGACTGAGTTGAATTGATTACGTCTAAATCTGCTTCGTTTGCATTATTTTGATTTGTATTATTTACTAATTTGTATTTCTTATCACTTGAAAGTGTGTTCCCATAAACCTTCTGTCCTGCTGCTCCTGTTATTTTTACACCGCCTAAGGCTGTTGATTTACTAGCGTCGCTATCTACATATTGTACTATATTCAGATTTTCTATTGTATTCTTAATATCGTTATTAAGAGCAGTATCCCTATCATTTGCTTTTGTTAAAGTATAATAGCTATCTCCTTTAGCCACATTGCCTATTTGGTCTTGTGGAATATATGTCTGCCATGTAACTACAGCCAATTTAGTTTGTGTATTCTTAGTATCTAATGTAAATATTGCGCCGCCTGGCAGTACACTATTCTTTCCATATTTGTCTACAGCCCTCTTATGAGTAGACCATTGATTTGAATTTATAGTAAGGGAATTATTAGGACTACTATTAAACCATCCTATATCAACATAATCTACAGGAGTTATTGAACTTTCATGCGCTGCTAGGATGTTAACAGATTTAGTTCCGCCAGACTTCATTGGTAGTTCATACAACATTTCTACATATGGATAAAATTTGATTACTTCCGTATTAGGTATTGCATATCCAGTTGCTTTATTAAATGTAACTCCACCAGCTTTAAAGGTCGATGTCACGAAAGATGAGTTTAAATTACCTGTATTTGGTTTACCTATATAAGATTCCACTGCCACTGAGGCTTTGTATTCAGCTGTGTCAGAAGTTGTATGTGTTTGACCTTTAGGACTATCGCCGTCTGTAAAGGAGGTGTAGTAATCACCTTTACTAGATTTCTCTAGCTTAAATTCAATCGTATCAGTGTAACCACCAATCGTATTTCTAGTAGTTTGAGACGTTTTACCTATCTTTATACCTGGTAAACTTAAAAGTGGATGGTTTGCACTTTCTTTATAGGATGCTATTGTCGGAGGGTCATTTCCTCTCCATATAGTAAAGTAAATATTAGGCTTAACAGTGTCTCCACCACCATCCCACCTTGCTGTCCCACTTTTACTATTTGTATTATTATATGTTGGGGCAAAGACGCCTGCTAAACCTATTAGCTTTTCTTTCAATTTGTTAGTATACTCTATTATATAATTATAATTTTTATCAATCGGGGTTGTTCTATTATAATAAATGGTTGTGCTTGATGGAGTTCCATCAGGTAATTCAATTGGTACAGTATGCCCATGACTTCCAGCTGTTGGATAAGTAAATCTAAATTCTGTCAAATTACCTATGCTAGTCAAATCAAATGCTTTTGTCACCATCTTTTGTGTGAGTTTAAGGTCTCCACTTAATGATACATTATTATTCTGTGGTTGCTTTCTAAATCTGACGTATAGAACATTTGAGCTATTGGGGTCAATAGTTATATTATTTGCAGAAGTTCCGCTTGATATTGTTGGTAAAGATGCTACAATGGCATTCCAAGTGACGTTCTTATCCAGAGGGTTTAAAAGCACACTCGATACTTTCCACTCTAATAAAGTTGTGCCTGTTGGAACCGTAACGTTAACTTTATTACCACTAATAGAAGGCTGTACAACAGAGACTGATTCTGTATTACCATGTTCATCTTCAATTATATTTACTTGCTGGGGCCCTAATTTAGCTGGTTCTACGAATAATACTACAGCTGCTCTATTATTATCTTTATCTGCATAATAAGCATTGGCGTCGGCATTTGTCAGAGAAAATTCGACTTTATCATAATTTGAGTTGATATTCTTAAACTTGACCTTGGTGTTTCCTAAATCTATAACTGATTTATCATAATTTGCATTCGCCTTCTCTATAAACTCCCGCAAACTTATGTAGGCTGGTTTTATTGTCGCTTTCTTAACTTTTGAAGTTTTAGTTATTCCATTCTTAGTTGTAGTTACCTTATTTTCTACGCTTAAGATTTTATTATAATTCGGTACTACAACCCCATAATCTCTATCTATATCAAGTACTATTGTCTCACCATCTTCTGTCCTAGTAGCTACCACTAAGTCTAATGGTATACCTTTATCATATAAAGTTATTGTTACACCTGCATAACCAGTAACATCTATTGTATTGTTTTGTCTATCTTCCTTTATACTTGCACTACTGCTTATACCTGCATCCATCAAAGCTAACATCGTTGCTGTCTCAACAGTTGCATTAAATATGCTTTCTGCCGTTTTAATTCCATCTGGCTCTGCTGTAAACATCTGTTCTGGGTAGAATATACCTTCTTGTATGCCAAGCCATTCCTTGAAAAGTCTCGCTCCAGTTGAACTGAATATATCTTCAGATGATACTACTTTTCCTGATTTATCTATTAAATCTCTCTTAGTATGCCCCGTGCTAAGCCATTCTACTATTACTGCAAACATTCTTGCTATGGCTTGCTCATTTATTCTTATACTTCTGTAAGAATTTGTCGCTGCGTCATATTCACCATAAATACTATTTGAATTATTTTCAACTACAGCTATCTCATATTTTGATGCCCTGTCTAAAATACCACTTCTATCATTAAGAGATAGATTAAGATTCCATTTAGAAAGTAGATCCTGAGCAACTACCCTTGTATTAGTATTATTTATACTAAGAGTTCTCGTTAAACTTACTAAGTCTTTTGTATACTCGTTAACTATTTGCTTCAATAAATCTTTTTGTACATTTGGTAATTTCGCGTCCAGTATTATTGTTATATAACCTATTAAACCTAGTTCTTTGTTGTTTATTTTGTTTTTTAAATTTCTATCTATGCCTATTTGGTCTAAAAGTGCCTTCTTATTATCTATTAGGTCTAAAGAATAATAGGTGTCATTTATTTTGTATGCACCTTTCCCAGTAGCTAATACCATCGGGTCTTTATTTTTAAGCCACTTTAAATATTCATTTTCTAGTCCTTTTTTATTAACAAGATTCATTAAACTTAATAATATGAATCTTCTAAAATCTATTGCTGTATACTTTATTATGTTTTTTAAATCTGCGTCTGATACATTTTGTAAATCATGTAATTCTCTGATTGCGTCAAATATTTTTTCAGGCATATTATTGAATAATGTATATAAAATTATGTCATTGGAGAATTCAGGGTCATAATCATAGATATCCTTGAAAATTTCTCTAGCTTTTTCTAATGTTTCTTTGTCTCCGCCCTGTGCGTAATATAGCTCTAAGGCTTTATCTTCTGATAGGTTATTTCTATTCATAAAATCTGTAAAATCTGCATAAATATCAAATAACTTGCCTATGTAACCACTAGTAAAATTGCTGGTGTCTATAAAATCTATTGTTGCTGTCGTTCCATCATTTAAGAAGCCTGAACTAACTACTCCATATTTCGCTTCTACATATTTGAAAGGAGCAAAAGGAACTGAAAGGTAAAAGAGTTGGACTGTTGTACGAGTTTGACCTTTTTCATCTTTATAAGTAGAATAACCTCTATGCCACATAATACCTGTACCCCAAGTATTGTATGTGGGTGGCTGGATGATATGAATAAAGTCCATCCACGTTATTTTATCTTCTTCTTTTGGATTTTTGGGGTCGTAAGATGGGTCTAAGCTTTCTTTATCAAATGTATCAAGGAATGTTTGAATTGAACCTTTTTCATCTTGCATGTATTTAAGGTAACTTGAGTCACGTAATAAACCTTCTTTGAAGCTGAGGAGGAGCATGTTTTTGTCGGTGATTGATAGATCAAATTTAGTATCTATATGGTCTACTGTAGCTGCACTTGGATTTTTAGGGTCTACTACTCCTTTTTTCTCTCCTTGTTGCCATGGTCTATATATCCATCCCATTGCTTCTTTTGTACCTCTTTTATTTTTGGGAGTATCTAAAAATCTTTGTAATGCCTTTAAGAATGTTATTCCGCTTACATCTGGAGGATAAAATGGGTTTACATACCTTTCTCCCTGAATATTTAGTCCTAAATATCTATCCTTAGGTGTCCATTTCTTACCATCTTCATTATAAACTATTAGTTGCCTTTCCTCTACTTGTCTGTTTTCAAACTCGTCTTTTAAACCTTTATTTAATAATTCCTCGTTTATTTTATTTTGTTGTGTTTCCGAATTAAGATATTCCCCAAATATGTCTTGTTTTATATCCCAATATTTTTTTACATACTCATTTGCTATCTTTAAATTGTTGCGTGTTTCTTCACTAATCCCCTTTGAATCAGCTGCTGTTATTGGTATATTTATTAACATTGATGCTAATATTGATATTGTAATAATGAGACTCACTATCCTACTCATTCTTTTCATTGCCCATAACCCTCCTGCTTTCATCTTTTAAATTAAGTATAGAGTTATTCTCTATGGAATAACTCTAGTATAAATAGTTTATTATCAATTCTTATTTGTATTAGTCTGCTAGATATACCTCGAATACCACTCTATCAGACGTTGGAGCACTTGAGACTGAAATTTCATACTCTCCTGACTTAAAATATTTGTAAGGTAAATTAACTCCTTTTTCCTTCGTCCTTCCATAATCTACTGCTTGCTTAACTACCTTGGGGTCTAACTTGCTCGATAATATCGCCTCTATTACATCATAATTCTCTGGTAGTGTCTCAAATATTACCCAACCAAGAAAATCTAATTCTGTATCTTTTGTATACAAATACCTGTTATTCTTCGGAACTACATAACCATTAAACATAGTATATTCTCCCGATTTATCCGTAAATCCTGCTTTTTTCTCACTTTCCACTCTCGCTTTCGCTCGCTCAGCTTTAAGAGCAACTGGGTCTGCTTTGTATGCGGCAACTCTGTTTACCATTGCACTCATCTCAGACCTAAGGGCAGTGGTGTCATATCCAAATACCCTGAGTCCTAAAGTTTTGTTATAGCCCTTACCTTCCGTTAAATATTCTTTAAATGCAGTGTTAATATAGGCTGCATCCTCTGGCTTCACATCTGCGAAGATGATGTCAGCTGATTCTGCTGGTTCAAGTCCTAAAAGGTTAACTGTGTAGCGTATCATCTCTTGACGAGGAATAGGGGCATCTGGATTGACTTTCTCCCCTTTGTCTAACATTCCTAATTTTCTTGCTTCTGCGATGTATTTGTCTGACCAGTGTTTGCTATTCGGAACGTCTGGTATATCTTCATCTGCCTTATAAACCCTTACTAAGGTGGTAATGAAATGAGCATATGTAATTGTTAACTCTGGACCGTATTTATTATTTCCTATACCTTGAACTAAACCTGCTTGCTTAGCCTTCATTACGTCATTATAATACCAGCTGTCAGGTGTTACATCTATAAAGCCTTCATTAACTATATTATTATATGCTATAACACTTGGCATTTGAGAAGGAGCATAATATTCAAGCGTAACAGTTGGTGATGTTTTTACAAAATCAAGCAGTTCATTCTTCGATACTGCAAATGCAGGAGATATCTGAGAAACTAGCATTATCAAACTAAGAATTGGTATAGCAATTGACTTGGCGTTTATAAATTTTTTATCCATTGGTTACCCTCCATTAACGAAGATTTATTCAAAATTTATATCATATATTTATCACTTTTGTGCATAAAAATAAGTCCCATTTGTAGATGGGACTTATTTATTCAATAGATCATTAACATTTTCAAGTGTTTTGCTTATAACATCAAGCACATTATAGGTATTTACCATACCGTCTCCCCTCAACTCATGGAATCTATTTTCTATTTTTACACATAAAATATTCGTACTCTAATTCTTCAACTGTATCATATAATAACCTTAGCTTTTCAAGCATGGATGAATCCCCTAACAATTTAAGATTAATTGGCAATAAACCCCTCTATCGCGAATTATATGCGTTCAGTTCTAAATGTCGTCATGACGCGTAAATCTCTGACCTCGTCCCTTAATTCTTCTATAGTTTTTCTATATTTATATGAATAAGGTTTCGCTGAATATTTGTGTATTATACACCACATACCCGCTGGAGTTTGTGCATATAAATATCCTGGTATATTAGGTATTTCTAATATTTGATTATAAATATTTAATGGATTTTCAAAAGTAAAATCTTTTGTTAACCTTTTATACTTCCCATCTTTAAATACCATCACTAAGCCATATTCACTATAGTCTTGCTCTATTTTATTATATGTAACATCTAATACAGTTTGTAGTTCTTGATTCAGTAGGCCGTATTTATTGCCTATTCTCACTATAATTGCTTTTACTTTACCTCCATGGGATGCCTTGGATATATCATCATATATCGCAGGTGTCTTTGCACCCGTTAAACTGTCATATAGTCCAAGTTTTTCGCCCTTTTTGAAACATATATAACGCAAATATTCAACTTTCATATCGTCATAGTATTCATCGATTAAGTAATCGACTTTCCCATCTTTCATTCCACGAGCTAGCTTACATCCCTCTTTTGTATATATTTTTATTAAATCATCATATAGTGTTAGTGTTTCGGTGCCTCCATCAATTGTAGTACACTCTGCTATAACTCTTAATAATTGACACCTATCCGCTATTATATTTAAATTATAGTCTAATAACCTAAATGTAGATGGTCTGGCTTCTAATAAAATAGCATCGTTATAAGCTACAATCCTCGTGCATTTTTCTTTCCTTATAATTTTACCGTTCCTATCAAAAATAATACCTTCATTTTTATAGGTTCCATCATCAAATCTATATGTATTGTTAAGTATATAGTAAGGCCCTGCTTTATATATTGGAGATCCTTTTCCATTTATTAAGACGCTACCTTTATCATCTATTAAGTACTGCTCCAAATCATCTGCCAATACAACTAACCTATCCTCTTCCATGATTTGTATATCTTTATAAGCGCTCTCGCCGACTCTTTTGTTACCTTTATAAACTGCCCAGTAATCATCTTTGCTTTGTCTACATTTAATATAGCCATGTTGTAGTTCTTCAACATCTTTGTACAATACTCTGAAACGCGCATCCATTGTAACTTCACCTCATTTATTTATATAGATACAAGCTTGCTATTTTCTTTATACCTGACATAAAAACCTCCCGCTTCTAGTTATTTTTTCTCTATACACACCTTTCTCTATCACTTTAACGCAAAGTATATAGACATAGAATTTAATAAGGCATTGCCTTATAATTCATGTAATGCCTTATTAAAGCTTGGTGCAAAGTGTTTCATGAAGTAGTCTATCACAGGTAAATTCATTTCATTTAATGACTTTATACAATTTTTCTTAGCCCTCCTAAATTCTTTATTGCCTGATTTTAATTCTTCCACGCATTTTAAATACGCTGCTAACTTGTCTGCTGCTTTAAGTATTTTCCATTCTTCACTGTCATGTGGTATATTACACTCGAAGTATGGTTCATAATAAACTCTTAGTTCTTCTGGCATCATATTTAGTATTTGTTTATTTGCTTCTTCTTCCATTTCTTTGAAAGCTGCCCTTATTGCATCGTTATAATATTTTATAGGTGTAGGAAGATCTGAAGTAATTGCTTCACTGGCATCATGGTATAAAGCCATCACCACAATTTTTTCCGTATCCACATTACCATTAAAGTATTTATTGTGCATGATGGCTAACCCATGAGCAAGTAAAGCTACTTGAGCTGTATGCTCAAATACATTTTCTCTGACTGTATTTCTCATTAAAGGCCATCTGTATAAATACTTTAGCCTTGAGAGAAATGCAAAGAATTTGTAGCCTTTACTCATTAGATTTACCCCTTATTAGTTAGGATATACTATATCATAGATTATCAATTTATTTTCATCATTACCCACTCGTATTGAAGTGCTATTTACTATAGCCTTAAAATTATCTAAGTCTCCCCTAGCTACTTCATATGTAAACCCAAATTCTCCACGTACGAGCATCCTTGCTCTTAAGTTCGTTTTACCTATTTTCTTTCGTAATTCTGTCAATAGAAATCTATCTAGCATATAAGCTATAGTAGACTTATTCTTCATTATACCGTATAAACCATTATCAGATGTTTTTATCAACATATTTATTATGTCTGTCGGTAAATTTGCTTCATGTACTGTATGTTTTATTTCTTCCACGGAAATATTTTTTAGTATTTCCGCCATTTTATTAGCTATTTCCCTTACATTTACCTTTAATTCATCCGCTATATCAAATGCTGTTTGACTCAGTTTTCCAGTATCATAACTCCACCAAATTAGTTTTATAAGTAATGTATGCTCGGGTGTTAATTTATCTCGTTCTACATTAAATACTCTAGATGCTATAAGCATGAATTGTTCTCGCATATCTGGAATAGACGGGCATAGTTTATCTATTAAATAAGGCACCAAAGAGTTTTGTATATCTATAGATACTAAACAATATTTATCTGTTGGCTTTACTAATCTCCTAGGTATTAAGCACTGATCCACTAGATGATGAGATATACATTTATCTGTTGTTCCAGGATAAACCTTTCCGTCTATTACTTTATCTATTGCGGTTAGAATGTTTTTGTACTCATTCGACATTAGTTTGTATCTTCTGTATATTGTTAGAAGGTGCAGTAAATCCCTTTTGCTTTCATCTTTTTGATAGGTGTTGATATATTTATTGAGTGCTCTAATGCTTAAGTTATTAAGCTTCTCATTAAATTTATGCTTGATTGCTTCTATTACTCCTTGAGTATTATTTATGTCTATGTACCCTATAAAATGATATATTTCATCTGCTAGTTGTGTTAAAGTATCTTCGTATTCTGCCTTAGTTTTATTTAGTCCCTCCGTGTCTACATGTATTCCAAAGTATCCACCCAGAGCATTCTCTATCTCATATTCGCCTTCGCAGATGTCTATATCATTTAAAGATTTGTATAAATCAATTCTTTTTATACCAGTCATTAAATCGTTACGTTTGTTTAATATTTCTTTCAATTTTTGTTTATTTATATAAGTACCATACTCTTTTGTAATATTAAGTTTTATCCCATAATAAAGCAAAGCTTTGTAAACGTATCTACCTGAAAATGTCTCAAATTCTTTTGTTTCAAAGAAATCTTTTAGCGAATATATCGCATCTTTATGTATTATATATAAGTGTTCTACCCCTTCTGAGGTAGTAAAGCCTATTTCACAGACTTTAATTTCTTTTGATGGTTTTACTCCATCAGTATAAGCTTCGATAGTGAATTCTTTTACGTCTTTTGTTTCCTGTAAGAATTCCTTTACATCCTGCTCAGTCCTAATGTTATTCACTTTTTTCATCATATACTTCCCCTTTCTACATGGAAGTTTTACCTATACTACTTCCAAGGTATTATTTGTTAAGTCCTAATTCCTTATTAAAAAGGTTCTCTATATCTTTTATGTCACTTTCCAATAATTCTCTGGTTGAATTTATATAACATACACAGTAGCACCCACTTAAAGTCATGCTTTTATATTGAACTTTAACCTTTAAGCCTAAGCTTGCTAGCTTATTCATTAAGGTTTGTGATATTGTTAGTTTATTAAGTACTATACATAATAATTCTGAATTACTTACTCTTACTATAGTTATCCTAATCTCCCCTAGTTGTTAATCTTCATCATCGTCAGGATTATATACACTACCATCTATAAACAACTCTGGAGGTACTACCTCTGTAATTTTCACGTTGAATGGTTCCCAATCATCTATTTTATGCTCTAATACATCCGCTAATATAGCTTTTACATTCTCTATGCCTACTTCATTAGCATAATTTCTATCTACCTCTACTATTATCTCGTCATGCCTTGTAAAGACAAGAGTTATAACATCCTCTAAACCTCTTGTCTCCATCTCTTCGTCGAAATGCTTTATAAGCAATGCTAAGATGTCTGCTCCTGTACCTTGAATTGGTATATCCATCAATACTCTTTGTAGTCTCGGCCCATACTCGTTTGCCCTTACCTTAGTGCCGAAGTATGTTTCAACTTCTTGCTTGTTCTTTTTGGCTCTGCCATAGCATATCCCTCTATATTGCTTAAACTCCGGTATCTTGCTGAAAAACTCGTAAATTGCTTTGCCATCACAATGTCTACATATTGCCTGTACTCCCATAAGGGTAGCCCCATAAGTCATTGCATTCCAGGCTACTTTCAACTCATTACGCTCAATAGGAGTACATGGTCTGCCGAATATCTTCTCGAAGACTGCTTCGTATAAACCTTCGCTGTTATTCTCGAGGATTTCTTTAAGCATTTTGATATTCAGCATATTTATCATTATCCAAGGCTCTTGGTTCTTAATATCTACTGATATTAGAATATTTCCTTCTGTCCTTGGCGCTATAATATGCCATATCAACTGTTTTGGTATATTCATTAGCGCAGGTTCTATATAATTTATTCTGTTCGTCTTTGAATAAGAAACTTTTGGTCTCAACCTGCCGTCAGATTTTATATGCTCTTTTATCTGCTCTATCGCTCTCACATAAGCAGATGCTTTTCTGTAAGTTAGTATATCAATAGCTTCCTGGTAGCCTTTCATGGCTAACTCTTGCATAGCTTCTTTATTAGTTGTCCACTTGCCATTTCTACAACATGCCTCTACTATATCGTCATTTATTATATTCTGGAAATATGCAAGTACTTGCTGAGAACTATTAGGATTGTCTATCCCATATAAACTTTGCAGATTTTTCCTAGCTGCGTTTTCGCTGTTTTTGAGCCTGTTATAAAGATTAGCTATGTTTTTAACTGCTATACCTTCCTGCATAAGCTGCTCTATTCTATTGTGCAAGTAATCTATATCAGGCAAGTCATAATAAGAATCTATTATATACATATTAAAGCCCTCCAAATCATTTTGTATTATTTATATAAAGGAATTCTTGCTGTGAATAATTGTCTGCCTTTATCGTCAGTGAAATCTTCATATATGAATCCCCTAAATCCGAAGCTATTGAAAAACACTCCTATTGCTTCTAATGATAGTTCCCTTTCAAACATCCTTGGTATATGAGCTTCTTGCACTTCATGGGTAATTGTTATGTATTGTTTTCCATCTATATCAATTGTACGTACTTCTATATCTACAGTATATTTATCAGTTTTGACACTCCCCATGACTAAAGTCAGGGGATTCTTGGGTCGTTAACGCCCCCATCCATTTCTGGTTTGGACAACGCCCAAGTTAAGGGTGTGCCATCACCCCTCCCTAGGCAGGTCATATAGACCCTAGGGCTGGTAGACTATCGCTTTATGCTACACCATCTACCACAGGTGCTTTCATTATGTTTATTGCACCCAATCTATCTCTATGAGTTATATAACCACATGATTTGCATACATATTTTCTATTTCTCGCTTTGTTTAAAGTGCCACAATGAGGACATTTTTGGCTTGTATATTCTGGATTTACGTATTCTACTTTTATCCCTTCTAATTTTGCCTTGTATTCTATATATTTTGCTAAACGATAGAAAGACCATGTATGCAAATTCTTTTCGTTTTTACGACTTGTTCTTGTCGTGTTTCTGATATTCGTTAGTTTTTCTAAACGAATTACAGAAACATTGTTTTTTACTGCAAAATTAACTATCTGCCTACTTATTTTATGGTCTTGGTCTTTCATCCATCGTTGCTCTTTGTCAGCAATTTGCTTAATCTTTTTTAGCTTTTTTGCTTTACCTAACTTTTGACGCAATGTTTTATATTTTCGTCTAATATATTTATTTTGTCTACCATTACCAAAGAACTTGGTTTTGCCATTACTTGTTACTGCTACTGCTGGTACTTTTAAACCCAAGTCTATACCCATTATATTTTCATTATTATTTTGTTTTTCAATCACTTCAACAGCTATTTGTGCAATCCATTTGCCTGATTTTTTACTTATTCTTAATGAGCCTAATTTGTTATTTAATTGCTGTTTTTGATAGTCTGATAATAACATCTTTACTTTAATTCTTTGTGATTTTCCATCAATTAACACAGGAAAACTTAAACAGTCATTTATTTTATAATTCTGATTATTCCATATACATACTGGTTTCTTTAGTATTGATAATTTCTGGGTCTTTTTATATGTTTTATAAACACTTTTAGCATCTTGTATAGCTTGAGTTTTTACTGCACTTGGTAGATTTGCTTCAATATCTTTTGACGTTAGTTTTATATGTCTATTAATCATAATTGGAACTATGTTGTTTACTGTATTAATATATTCAGTTAAAGTTTGTTCTAAGTACTTTTCTTGTTCTTTAGTCGGTAGTATTTTAAACTTAACTGTTAATTTCATAATTCACCACCTTTCTATACATTCTTTGACACACTTTGCTATTTTTATACTGCTTTTTCATATCCTTATAAAACTGTTTCCAAAAAAAAACTTTGCATAGGTGAGTACCTCCCACAGCAGTGCAGTCCTCCCCCTCCTCACCTATTTTACCATAATGTTCTTCACATTCTGACCTATATTTGCATTTTAAGCAAGTTTCCATACAATTTCCTCCCGATATATTATGTTAAAGATATTCCTCTACGTTCTGCCTCAGCCATAAGAAGCTTGTATATTCTTCTTTCCTTCAACCACTCTAAATTAGTTTTGTTTATTTCTCTTTCGAATGATTGGCTTGCATAATATATTGTGTCATCACCACCAAAACTAGGGAATGATGGAAATGGTCTGTAACACAATGCTATGCCGTCTACATTCTCATGTAGATATCTTATCGTGTTGATAAGATGTTCATCAGTCATGTCTTTCGGATAAACTTTGTTGCCTTCCCTTGTTACCCAATAGTCTGCATCCAGTTTCATATCCACGCCTCCTTATATGCTATATGTCATATGAGTATCAAGCCTATGTATATCTAAATCTCTATAGTATATCTTAACTTCGTTCATGTTTATACAGAATTCCGTACATATTTCTCGTAAATACCTTAGTACTTCATCACTGTTCATTTTAGCATTTACATAATAGTCTGTATCAGGAATATTAACTGGTTCTTCTCCGTACAATATAGCATTTTCTTTATTGCTTTCTACCCTTAATATATTTTGCCTGTTATATTTTTGAACTCGGCTGAGCCAATCTTCTGAAAGTTTAGCTACATAACCTAAAACTGATGCAATTAAACCTTTAAGGGTGTTGCACTCATATTTTGTATTGAATATTTCTACTGCGATTACTTTATTATGAACGCACTGTGTATTTGCCGTTTCGGCTAATCTCACAACTCGTTTACTGATTTTTATATTCTGTTGTAGATGTATGTCTTGGTCTACATAAGAATATGGCTGTATATCCAAGAATACCTTTTTAGGATCAACATCCAATAGTGTTACTAACTGCCTTAATTTATATTGGATTGATTTTGCTGAACAGTTAAAATACATATAGTATTCCGTACCTGGAATTTTTCTTGGATAAACCTTTCTTTGCTCTGCGTTAATTATATACTTTTGATTCGATATTTCCAATTCACTATCTAGTATCTTTGCTGTATATAAATTTCGCAATAATTTTGCACCATATTTCTCATATAATAAATATATAAATGCCTCAAATAGTTGAGGCCAACTATCGTCTAGGTCTATACCACCAATACCTTCAGCTGATACTGATTTTACATAGCATCTTGCTACATCTTCGCTTGATAGTTTACTTAATTTAATTATACCTTCTGTATCTAACGAACTATTCTTTTTCCTTCCCATTACCAAATCACCATGATTAACTTCTATTTTTAAAATACTTCGCCCAAAAATCAACTATGTCAAGTGTACTTTTATTTATCATAATACCTTCAGTTGTTAGTTCTGCCTCACCCATATACTGAGCACCCATATTCACTAGCATAGCTGCTAGAAGGTATCTATGACAGAATTCCGCAGGATGGCAATAGCACAATAAAGTTACTCTAGGTCTAGCCAATAACTTAGCCCACTTCTCAGGGCTATTAAACTGGCTTCTTAACATTTTTTCTCTGTATTGTATTACATATTCCTCTTCTCGTATTCTACCTTCTTTGTAACCTAATACCATATCCCAAGTTGGGATAAATGCTTGTCCATCCTCTGGAGCTGACTTTACAGATATATCTAAGCCATCTGGCATGTTTCTATAATTATATATTGTGCCTGTGTAAACTCTTAGCTCCAATGCCTCACCGCCCCTTTATTATAATATCTATAGTCAATATTTTACCCATATTCCGTAATTTTATTATTGATATTAACTCTAATACTGAAAAATAATACTAGACAGGAGTTTTAAGTAAATTTTTCAATATACCCTATTTTTTTCTCCGTGTCGGTAAGTTTATTGATAATTAGTTCGCTTAAAGATAGTCCTTCCTCTATTCCGGGTCTTTTATCTAATAAACTCATTGCTACGTATCCTTCAGTTAAATGAGGGACATTTTTAACTATATGGGTAACTAATCTCCATTCGTATCTGCCTGTATATTGTCGTGTCTCAGGGTCATATTCTTCAAGTAACAAATAGTCTCCTACTCGATACCCTCTATCATCGTATCTTAAATCTAAATACTTCTTCTTTGTTTTATCCTTACTTTCTATTGCGTTATAATATTTCGGCCATGTCTTAAGTCTATGTACTCTGTATTCCGTGTCCCTAATGTTTAATATAAATGTGTCCTGTCTATCATCTGGTATCATAGAGTCTACAGCTTCAAGTGCGTATACATATATAACAAAATCTAGACAAGGTAATATAACTATAGTTAAAATAAAAATTATTGTTGGCAGTACTTTAAGACCTAACATATCGAGTATTAGAGCTAAATTGAATGCCAATAAAAACAATATAACAGCCAATCTCCGGTATTTATTTTTATCATAAAGCATGTTTAATGCCTCCTCTATATTTCATGCCATAATATTTTATGGCATATCAAATTAGATCTTGTGTAATTACACATCAAACTCCACAACCTGACCCTTATAAAAACCGACTACCCTCTTTATTCCCATCTGTTTAATCATTTTTCTGCAAATGAGACAAGGTTCAGGGTCGGCATATTCCCATGTTCTGACTTCTCTTCCTACAATATATATCGTAGCCCCGATGGTGTCTTTTCTAGCTGCTGATAAACATGCATTTTGCTCCGCATGTACTGCTGAGCAAAGTTCGTAACGCTCTCCCTTAGGAACATTATAAGCATCTCTATTACAGAAACCTGCGTCTATGCAGTTCGTCTCTCCACGAGGAGACCCATTATATCCTGTTGCAATTACTTCATCGTCTTTTACTATTACCGCCCCATACCTTCTACGTAGACAGGTGCTTCTTTCAAGTACTGCTTCAGCTATCTTTAAGTAATACCTATCTTTACTTATACGTGCTTTAGTCCTATTAAATGCGTCAGCATCTTCAAAATGACCTAATGCATAAGCATCCACATATTGAGTTGTAGCCGGAGGCAACACTTCCCCATGATTTTCAGCTACCTTTTTTATCATGTAGGCCGTTTTAACCTGTCCATTACTAGTTCCAGCAGCGTATATTTGCTGTATTGTCTTGACTATTTCATTTTTATGATTATTATTCAACTGAACCCCTATTGCTTCAAGCTGATTTATAAGTCCCCTAGCCAACGTTACATCAGCATCAGAACTATTGTAGTAATACACCAATTCGTTTATCATATTAACCTCCGATTTAAATATTTAATAATATACCCAAAATTTCATTTTTTATTAATATATAGCCCGGAAAATAGCATAAAAAATAAAGCCATGTATTTACATGACTTTATTTTATCTGCTATTTAACAACATTTACATCTTGCTACAAAATTGTACTGCACAAGCCACTGATTATCTGCTGGTATAGGCTTATTATTCTTGTCTCTACAAGCTTTAATAAACTGTCCCGCCTCATCCTTGTCTATTTGGAACCCTGTCATACTTTGTCCGTCATATACCGTAATTGTTCTTAATATTCTTTTAACTACTTCTTCTCCCAATACTTTCGTTGCTATCTCTATGTTAGCAGGTTGCTCAAATCTGAAATAAACTGGCAATCCTTTTATATATCCGCTTCTTGTATGGTTATTTATCATTATAGCTTTGTACCATCTAGAATCCATATCTGTATCATTCCTCTATCATATCCTCAATCTTTTCTTCTTTTTCTTCAAGAGGAATTATAACAAAATCACTATTAGCAGGATGTTCTATCGCATAAACTCCGCTTAATAGCGGATACATTTCTGAGGCTACTTTAAATAGTTTTGGTTTTATTTCATTTGGAAAACATCCATAGTCATATACTCTCTGTGTTCCACCACTATATCTAACTGTTTCTTTAGTACCCATGTTATTAGCATAAATATATACTCTCGTACCTTCTATACAAATTATCTCTACCATCCCTAAATGGAACTCTGGACGCCTAAGTGAACCTATGATAACAAATCTGTTACATAACATTGCGTATTTTTTATCTACTGCTACTACAACTTTTCCATCCTTTTTAAGTTCTACTATTTCAATGACTCCTTCAATTTTCTTTGGCTGCTTATACTTAAGTACTGGTTTTCTCTTTGTTTCTATAAATATTCTACCGCTAGAAACATCAACTACATCATATAACCTTTCATTTACAGGGTATTTCGTACTATTATAAATGCTGAAAGTTTCATCTTTAATGCCTGCTATTACAGCATATCTAGGAACACTCTGTAATCTTGATAAAGCTAAGTCTTGTATCCCTATTCTTCTATGCTTACCGAATAGCTTTCTTAGATGTTTGGCTAAATCGTCAGGTGTTTCTATAGTTACTTTGCCAGTAACTATATCATACATATATTTAATTCTAGATGCAGTTTCGTAGTCTATTCCATACACAGTTAGCGCATTAGGCGTAACTTTACCGCCAGCTGCTATTATACTACGTAATGCATGTATTTCTGGATACGTAAAGCCAAGGCTTAATAGCCTACCTTCATCTATATCAAACTGAGTGATAGGCGTATAAACTCCGACTGCTTGATTCCCCATAAAATTATTAGTCATCATGTTTACTTCAGGCTCAAACATAGCTTGATAATCAAACATAATCGCCACCGCCTAAATATTTAAGATGTATGCTCTAAATAGCATTTAACTGCTTCTTCAAGGGGGCTAAAATAATGTCCTTGCATCCAGCTGCACTTGTTTCTCTGCCTCTCAAAGCCCCAAGCTACTATATAAGGCGTTGGGTCTGATTGACCATTTTCTCTTAGGAGTAGAGCTACTTTTCCACTTCTGCCCCTCAACAGCCTTAGAACAGTACCGTTATTTTTTAAGATAACTGGTTCCAATTTTTTATTGGTAAATACAAACAACCCTGGCATATTATATTCTTTTTTCAGAGTAGATATAGTCGCATCCTTAGCTCTAATAGTAGATAGTAAGTCATCCATATCTTTTTGAGTTGCGTTGTATGCAAATATAGGCGATATACGCGCCATATAATGGGTATTATATGGCGAGTTTGGCTTCTTTAAGTTTTCTAACTCCCTCTCAATCCTAATAGCCTCTAACAATATTTGCTGCTTCATCATAAAATATCACCCCTAGTATATTTTGTTATATTTTATCCTACCTGTATAAATCTCCTTTATTTATCACATATCCAACAACGACTAGTGCATTTATAATTTTAAAATATGTTATTTATAGTGCCCATAAAATTCTTCTGAGAATTTCTTCACTATTCTATAAGTGATTTCATGCCCATAGGTAAGTAAGCCTCGCTTCTTAAAGCTACAGTTGATTTTTTATAGGGGTATCCCAATTCTGTTGGAGGTATGATATAATGTTTGACTAGCTTAAGAGATTCTAATATTTGTTCTATACCATCTGATCCAAAGTAATCTGAATACTGTCTTACTACATTTTCTACGTAGTCTATGTTACTCATTTTAGTCCAGTCTACTTTACCGTTTAAGTATTCTACCAATTTATCAAAACTCTTCGGTCCAAACCCCTTCTTGCCTTTTATTACATCAGATTTATCTCCACAAAGTATTTTGTAGAGCAGTAACCCATTATATGGAATGTTACACTTAAACTCTTCGGAACAGTATGCCGAGAAATTGTTAACGCCTACTGCAGTGTATCCTTTACCAGTCTTATATCTATTTATGCCGACTTTATTGTTAATATGAACGAGTAAATCAGTATCAGGTGTATATATTATATTAAAATCGAAATCATTTCCATAATTATGTATTAAATTAGCTATTATATCATCAGCCTCATACCCATAAGGAGTATCTATGATGTCTACTATAAAATTAGTTAAGTCTGGTTGTACTTCCCCTATTACAGCAATCTGGCCACTATTACCAATTGCCCACATATCTATTGGATTTATTATATGTTCTACTGTATTTATAGGTATTCCTTCGTACTTATTCAATAACTTATTCAAATCTTCGTAAACTGATGACTGTATCACTATGGCCTGTATATTTGAAATTGGTACGTTACTGTATAAACCGTACTTTTTGGTTAGTTTATAGATGTTATGACCTGCCTTGTCTAACAATTCCATTATTTTTGATATACGAGAAAAGTCTGTTTCGCCTAGCTTCTTTGTTCTATTAGATTTATACTCTACATTGTCTGCCTTTCTCATGGAAATGGCATCAAAGCAAATTGACATTGTCACATCGTGACCTTCTTTTTCAAATGTTTTCCTGAACCACTCTATTTCCTTTAATGGATAATACAGATATGAGACGTCAGTTTTGACTAATTGAGTTGTACCATCAGGCTGTACACATGGTATATCTGCCGTTAGCCTTCTGATTCTATTACTATCTATTGTGAATTTGTATTTATAGTATAAGTACATGAAGTCCACTATAAGATGTATTTTCAAATTAACCACTCCTTAATAATTAAATATTTTGTATTTATAATACAAATAGCAGTATATACTACTGCTATTTAGTAGTCATCACTATTTAATATCCTCAGATGTCTATTCTATTATAATCTACAAATCCATATGGTGCTATAAATCTCCTATGCTGCCGTATATAATTTAAACTTTTCTTTATTTTCTTATAAGCAGCGGTCTTAGTTATTTCATTATAGATATCCTCACCTGTAAACCCTTTATTTTTCCAATATGCTATTGGATTAACAGAGCCCTTATCTGCCAGATACATGTAAGTACCATCTATTATTATTCCGTTGTCATTTTTATCTAGGACAGCTATTGGTTTTATGTACCCGTATCTTGTCATGCTTATTACTTGTCTATCTATATCAGAGTTATTAAGTGATCTTTCTACGTCTACTAGTCTTAATTTAATACCGTAGTCTGTTATGCTTATTTTCCCTCTTTTATTTGTTGTACCATCTATAACTTCAGTTATTATTGTACACTCCAGTGTATGTGTATTAGGGTTATTCCACCATCTAATAGCCTCTATAGTTGTCTTTTTAAAATTACCCTTTGATTTAGTATCTTTATCATTGTCAATATACACTTCGCAACTCATTTCTGGTCTTATAGGCATTATCAATAGCCTATTTGATTCTATTTTTCTGAATTTATCCCTTAATACATCAGCATCAGGTGGATTTACTACTTTGATATATTGATTTAACAAAGCTAGTGGGGTTTTATTAAATAATGTTTTGAACTTCTTTGTTACGTCTATAGGTGTAGATATATCTGTCAATATATTAGTCGGATTGTTAGTATTATCTATTTGCATTCCCGACGTTATAAGCTTTGCACTTTTTCCTGAGGTATCTTCAAATTCCCCTATCCTTGATTCTATAGTCGTTACATCTCTGATAAACCTCACTAGCACATCTGCTGCATTTAATTCACAATGCTTATTACACTGTTCATTACAAATACCGTTCAGTCTGCACACCATACTAGCCGCTCCTCCATTTGTATATTTATATTTTATTATATTTTACTAACGCATTAAATACTTCATTTATTACTTCATGAGGTTGTAATATAGTATACATATTTAATGACTGCAAATCTTGTACTGTATTAAAATCAACAGCCAACATCCCATAAGCTGTATCTATGTAGTCTATAGAAAATATCGGCAACCCCACTAAGTAATTATAACTTGGTTGTATTTCGTCAATAGATAGAATTCTTCCTGTTTTTAAAGGGGATGAATTTTCTAAAACTATTCTGAATCTTCTGCATCCTATTTGTAAAAACTTATTTGTTATTCCGCTGTTCTCAAAATAAGGAGAAGCTAAACATGTAGGATATGATAGCATGGCTTCGTAGGATTCCATTATGACCTTGCCTTCTCCTTTATGCTTAGTTACATCTGTATAAACCACCAACTGTTTATGTAATGATTGTAGTTGTCTAACAGAACCTATTGGGATTGTACTAACTCCTAGCTTTCTTAACTCTGCTATTGCCTGATTTTTAGGTAATGAATTACTATATTTTCTTACATATTTAGCTATATACCCTTCATTTACCGATAAAAAATCATAATAATCAGAAAAGTCTGACTCTATTTTTAGTTTGATGTTAGTCATAGACTTCATCCCCACTAGATTCCATCAAATAGCTATATCTTTTTTCTAACTCTTTAGTATTATTTTTAAGTAATTCGATATCGTCCTTGTCTACTTCGAATACACTAACATATAATCCATGTCTATTACAAAATTTAGCAAATATATCCCTATTTTCTTGTAACTTCCTATAATCTCCTTCTTTAAGTATCATTATTATATCTGAATTATAAGCTATCAATATGCCTTTTTTATTTTCAGCTTGTATATTACTGTTGTTTATTACCGTCATCCTCTTTGAATACCCCTCTACCTAATGCTTCAGAAATCTCAGATATAGAATACATATGAACTATGGAATGTGCATCTGTTTTCCATATTGACCTTTTTCTACGTATTGATGCAATGTCATCTATAAAAACTTCATTCTCCTTATCTTCACCTATGTTGTCTAAATTGTATTCTTCATTATTGTTATAATCATTTTCATTATTAGTTTCGCTTTCGATAGCATCTTCCACAAATATTATATTTGCTTTTTCCTCTTTCTTTAGGCTGCTCATTAAAGCTTGATAAGCTTTATCTATAACAGCCTCCTGTTTTTCAGATACTTTTTTATATTTCATTATCGTATCTATTACTTTAAAAGCGAACTCATGATTCTTTAAAGCTGGGTGTTCACTATTATCTTGTAGTACTTTTATTTTTGAAAGAATTGGATGCTCAAATTTGTCAGTGCTACCAAAGTCATTAAATTTATTAGATTCAGTATTTGCTTTACCGAATTTTAGTTCTGCATAAACCTTTCTTAATATAGCTGCTTGCTTTACACTTACAGAGTAATTATTATACTGCATTGCTCTTCGTGCTATGTCTAAAGCTATATCATAATATGAATTTTTAGTATTATCTAGGCAATTATGATAAATAAATGGTATTATTTCTTCCATACTTACGTCTACGTCTATTTCATCTGGAGCACTATCGGGATACTCTCTTTCTTCCATGTTATCTCTTAAATTTTTCATTGCTTCTTTTAATTCTTCTTCGTTATTTAACCATGCTAAAGTCTCAGCCATAAGTTTTGCTGATTTTATTATTTTATCCATATCATTATCTGCATCTTCACAACCGCTTGCTTTATACATTTTTTCGTGCCCGAATATGCCCCATCCGAAGATGTTTAACATTTTTACCTGGTGTTCGGGTAAAAAGTATTGCTCTTTTACAACTAATTGTGGTATTCTATTTTTTATTTCGCCTTTTGTTGCTAACCTTTCGCCATTAGCAGTTTTAGTATAGTAAACTTCTTCTTTCGCATTGTTAATAAATTTATAGAAATTTGAAACTCCTCTCTCACTAAGCATGTTATAGGTGCTTGTAAACTGCACAACTAATCTCGCTAAAGATTGCCTCTTCCTTAGTTCCTTTTCATCTGCTTTATTAAACTCTGTATTTAGATATGCTACTATTACCTTAACTATGAATAATTCTTTCCCTAGGCCATCTCTTACAATTGCTACTGCCTTAGGGTCATTGTTGCAGAGCTCTATTATTTTACCGTATCTTTTTCTTTCTTGAACTCTCTGCGTATAAACTCCGTTTCTAACATACTCTATCTTTCTTATCATCGACGGAGTCAATGGTAATTTTACTGTTAGAAAATTAGCTATTTGCTGATTCCACTGCTTTCCAAAGACCTCATTTATTTCTGGGCGAAGTACGTTAATTATATCCATTAAGTCTCCATAATACCTTTTAAAATACTCCCCGAATTTGCCAGCATTCATTATAAATGCTATTAACTTAATTTCTTCAAGTGTCTCTTCCTGTACAGAGTTTATTTTCTTTAACCTTTCTGGCTCTATACCGAAAAAGTCAGATGCGCAGTTAACGCCGAATACCAAGACCTTACCAGTTGATGGACTAAGTGCATAGTGCTCATATCTAAGTGCATGCCCAAGATCACAATGACTTGCTCCGAATACACCTGTATCAACGCAACCATCGTAAACCCAGTCTGTTATTCCTTCCATTATTTGAGATAGTACTTCAGCTTTCTTAGGTTTTGCCGCTAATGAAGTATTAGCTACTAACTCTTTAAACCTTGACCTGGTTCTCCATCTGAAGTAATCTTTTATTGCTTCAAACTGCTCGTCCGTAAAATTATCGTATATTCCTTCATTTCCTCTGAATTCATTCTTTTTATAATCTTCGAATTCTAAATACCAATCATTGGGTAAATATATGTTCATAAGGATACCTCCCTTCAAAATCCTACGAACTTGCTTAATGCTTCAAAGTCCGCACCAGCTCCGAAGTCTATAATTTCATCATCATCTTCTGAAATCCCTTCATTGTTATATAACACTTCAGAGCTTTTATTTTGGTCGGTACCCCTATTTACCTCCTGTTTAACTCTTTTGTCAATTTGTTTAATTTTTATAGTGCTATCTGTTTCTTTACTATTGGTGAACTTATTTGTATTATCGTTAGAAATTTTATTTTGGTCGTCGCTACTTTCAAATTTTTTCTGCTTGCTAGAACTATATTTCATTGTATTATCTATTAAAATATTAGTCTTTATCTCTGAAATTATATTATCATAGGCATCTATTATGTACTCCATTACTTCATCTGCTTTTGTTTTTAAAGTATCTAGTTTATTAGATTCATAAATGAATCCTGTATTACTTATACCTAGTATACGACATAATTCATCTAATTGGTTTTGCAATACAAACTGAGCCTGTATCAGATTATCTGCTTTTTTCTCTATCCCTAATCTTTTTCCGAATAAGGCTAGCATATAAACTTTCATTGCCATGTCATATATGGTATCTATTTTATTTTTCATTTTATAAGCCTCTGATTCCAGCCCTTTAAAGAAAATTTCTCTTTCATCTGTTAATCCATACTCACTTGTTTTTGTTTCTACCATTCGTAGTATAGCTGGATTATCAAATACTACTCTAATCATATTTGATATGAACTCGCTTATTTTTCTTCTGCCTACTAAATTTTCAATTTTATCTATTATATCTTTTTCTCGTTCAGCATCAAATTGGAGTGTCACTCCAACTTTTATATCATATTTAGACATGCTTTTCCTCCATATTAAAATTGTTCTATATACCCTTTTATTTCAGGCATTATTAACCCAAATTGGAGTTTGTCAAGTCTCCTAAATCCATTGCTATAGCATTTTAGCCAATATCTACCCCACTAATAATTCAATGATTTCATTCAATCTATCTTTTGTAGCAGATACTCTATCAAAAGTATCTCCACTACCATACATGTGTATAACTTTAGGCATTATTACCGCCTTTGCTCTGCCCATGCTTCGAGCCATAAGTGTATCTATTTTAGAATTATTTGCTATATTAAGAATCCATATAGCATTATCTAGCGGTAATTTCATTGTAAACGCTTTTACTCCCATATTTCTTGTATCTATTGTATCATGCAAAGTAACTATTACAAATTTATAAGCTATTCTGATAAACATGTCTGCTATTGCGTCTGCTATTTCTGAGGAGCCTAATCTACCTAAATCTACTACGATATATTTATAAGTATTCCCAATATAGTTTATAAATTCAGTGAAATTAACAGATAATAACTTTGTTATATCTACTCTTGTATATAAACCACTAAAGTAGTCTAAGCAACCTGTCTTTGTTTCTACTACTCTTTGGAATAGAAGCTTTTCATTGTCTATTACGTAATCCATGCCTTTTTCTATAAGAGCTCCTAGACCTGTCCTCATTAGAGGCTCTGCTATTCCTGGCAATTCCTTGATAATTGGTTGCTTTTCAAACCACCGTTCTGCTTTTGGGTTTACCATGTCAAAGTCTAAATATAGTACGCTTGAAGCAGATAGCTTTCTTGCTATCGAAATAGCTGTTGTAGTTATTCCATAACTACCAGAACCGAATACTGGTATAATATAACCTCTGCCAGTGTATTCACAATTTATCTTAATCTTCTTATCTCCTATAATCGCACTTTTAGACATGTTAATTACACTACTCTTAAGTTGCCTATTTGCCTCCTCTAAGTTTCTAATAGAATCATTAGCATCGTTTAATTGTTTTCTTAGCCTTTCATTCTCTTCTCTAAGATATGTTGTATTGTTTATTAAAGTTTTATTAGTCTCTTCTAATATAGTATTTGCCTCTATAATTTTCTTATAGTTTTCGTTATTTCTATTAGACGAGCTTATTATATCTCTGAGCTTAATCTCCATTTCCTGGAGTTGAGTCTCTTTAGTTAAAAGTTCATTATTTAATCTTTCGTATTTAGATTTGATATTTTCCAATTCACTTGTCAATCTTTTTATTTCATCGTCTTTCGGCTCATTTTGATTTTCCTGACTTTCTATCAAATAATCATAATTACTTTGTAATTGTTGAAGGTTAATTTTTAAGCTAGCTATAGTGCTCTCTAAATTTTTTACACTAGCCTTATAATTTTCAATTTCAATATTTTTCTCCCCTAAGATTTTAGATGTATTGCTATTCTCGTCTATTGCATCTGATAGCATTTCAGTTGCTTTAAGTCTTACTCTGCATTCTAAGTCTACTGTCGATTTTAAATCGTTTATTTTAATATTTAAAGTGTTTATTTCATCTTCATATTGTGATATCTTACTTTTTGCCTCTTTTAACTCCTCATTTAGCTCCTGTATTTGAATAGTCAACCCGTCAATTTCTTCTTTATATCTGTCAGCCTGATTATTAACTTCGAATAATTCATTATTCAATTCATCACACTTATTTTTATACTGCTGTAATTCATTTTTTACTCGCTCAAATTCTTCTATATCTACTGGATCTTCTATTATATTAGTATCTCTATCTATGTTGTCAAGCATATCTTTGTACATGTCACGCTCATCTTCAAGCGCTTCCTTTATGTCAAGCAAGACTTTTACCCTATCCATTGTCTGTTCCAATTGAAGGGTAAGTTTTTCCTTCTCTTTAGTAAGAGTTGCTATCATATTAGTCATTTCAATTAAATTCTGCTCTTTATGTATATCTAAAGAATTTTCCTTGCTATCATCAAAATATAAATCGTCTATGTCTATCTCCTCTAACCCAATCAAATCTTCCTTAGTATCTATATTTGGATGCTCTATTTCAGTCTCAATGATATTTTCTAACTTAAGTTTATTGTCATCTATATTTAAAGCAGTACTAACTGTACCGCTATAGTTTTCCTTTTCAAGCGGTTTAACAATAATATTAGATGTTTCTCCTACATTTACACCTAAAACATCTGTTAATTTCTTATGTAATTCTTGAATGTCAGTAACTTCATCTAAGCCATCTATAGCCTGAATAAACTTTGCCGTATTATCCTCTTTATTTGCATTGTATACAAATACATACTTTCCTTCTGATTTTGCTTGGTTAACTAAACTTATAGCAGTATCAAACTCATTATGTCTTACGTCCTCTATAACGATAGACATAATATCAGGATTTAACAATAAAAGTTTCTCTGCTTCTCTAAACGTTACTGCCCTTAATGCTTCCACGTTATTAAGTTTTGTATGAGAAGATTTTCCTACTTTAACTAGTACTTTTGGTACTGCATTACTCAAACCACTGTTGCCTCCCTTCTCATTAAAATAAAAGGCACCTGCGCCATCAATTAGCGCAGGCGCCTAAACTATGCCGATATTAACCGGCATTGGAAGCATTTGTCATGGCTGCCTTTCTTCTTGCTACATCGATACTTGCCCTAATAAACAATCCTGAGATATTTGCGTATCGAGGATTTTCGCTGTAAGGCTCTACCTCGATGCCGGGGCATACCTTATGCAATTCTTCAGTGATATAATGTGACATTGGCTGAGACGTAACGACAATGTTCATATTTTCATCAACATATTCACTACGCATGGAGCCGCCACCACTCACCACTATCGCCCTTATGGACTGAATAGGAATGTTTATCTTACGGAAGTATCCCTGTATCTGCTCGACTACCTGCTCAGCAAATTTCTTCTTGGCAGATTCCACATATTTGGAAATATCCTCGTAGGTGTTTCCGAGCTGTATTCTACCCTCAGCGATTGCCATTTCAGCAATTTCTACGGGTACATCGAACCCGTACATTGCCCTCAGATCATCGGCAAGGAAATCACGGGCAATATTGCCGCCTGTCTTAAATGTCTGACCGGACTTCTCTATATATCTCATGTTGCTTGCCACAGCCAGATCTGTCGTCGAAGCTCCGATGTCAAGCCCGAGTACATTACCATACCCGTACTTCTGAGCTGCCGGCTTCGGTTTCCCGTTCATGTCGAAGAAGTACGCCAGCAGTGCCAGGAAAGATTCTTCATAGCATGTTACATTCTGCACAGTAAACTCGTAAGTTATTCCGAGTTTATTGAAGGTGACCTTATAAGTACCGCAGAGCTGTTCCTTTACATAATCTTTAGCACTATTAACCTCAACAGGTGGTAATGCCAAGTAGATATCAAAATTATCTCCCATGCCGTTCTTATGCTTGCATACCGCCGCGGCCAGAATAGCCGATACGTAGTTTATCTGCTGCGTATGCTTATTAGATATTCCAGAAGGCCTCTGGTTAGTAGGAGAATACCTCATTGCCAGGTCCCCTACAAGTACCCTTACAGGGAAATACTTCGATTCCTTATCAGTCTCGATTGTGACGTCAAGAGCACCTTCTATTTCAGAAGAGTAAGGCTCCAAATCGACTCTAGTATTCTGATCCAAGAATACCATATTGTTCGGGAGTACCCCTATCTTTCCTTTATGGGATACATACCGAGTACTCGAAGCACCCAAATCAATTCCTACAAATTCCATCTTCTCTTATGCCTCCATTTCTTAAATTTTTTATAACACACAATAAATTAAACTGTTAATTTTCTCAATTCTACTAATAAATATCTAACTGTATCTAATATAGTTACCCCATAATTGGCTTTGTTATTCTCATTTTCCTTTTATCAAAAATAATAAAATACCCTTTGGGTATTTTATTATTTATTTGATTTTATATAATTTACTGTATACTTATAAGCTTACATTATACACTTATTTTAAACCTAGGTAATTCTTCTGTTGGCTCACTTTCTCTGTACTGCTCTATCAGATCGAAGACTTGTTCATTTTTAATTGTTTGTATCATACTCTCATATCCTTTAAAACCTAATATCTCTTTTACGTTTGGTGGATTTTCGTCTATGTTACATACCAAGTAATCTTCGTTTAATTCTAGAATATCTTTTATCATGCTTATAGTACCTCTATATTTACTCCATTGTATACTAACACCCCTTTTCCCTAATTCCTTACTAATATCAGACTTTAATAATGAATTTGTATAGAATACAAATACTTTCTTATCTACTCCGTCGCAAACTCCAATCAAATCTACTATGTCTTTTCTCTTTCGAGTACTTAAAAATTTACCTAAACCTGTTTCTACTATAACTAATCTTGTAGGCCTAGTCTCTACTAACATATCTATTTTAGCTTCATCTATGTCAGTATATATTTTTTGTACGCATAAATTATATTTCGCCATAAATGACCCAAGATAAGGTATTTCTTTTTCGATTACCATATACAATGCCACTTGATTAGAATTATCATGAATATTATCTACTTTACCTTGATTATTTTTACCTTTTCTAAATAAACTCATAAACACTCTCCTATTTCATTACATAAAATATTAGTCTGCCTGGCACAGGTAAATTGTTGTTTCCATCTATACCTCCTGCAGTTAAATCAGATTCTACTATTGTATAAGTTCCACCAGGCGTTGAAGCTGAGTTATTTAACCCCTCGACTCGAGTATTCCATATGAACTCCATTATCTGTTTTAATGGGGTTACCCCTTCATATGCTATTGGTACGCTATACTCAATACCTGCTATACATACGTTTGCTCTTTCATCCGTTGCAGAATCTATACCTAATTTCGATGTGTCTAAATTAGTTAATGATTCAAACTCATATTTATCATTTATTACATTTAATACTTTGTATTCTATGTTAGTTATTCTAGCATTATTCACATAAACCCTGAATCCTTTGTATTTTACATATACGTCTGGTCCATCATTGTTTATTATCATTGTATCTTGCCCATTTGCAAAGATAGATGCCAAATTCCACCTAGCTATTCTTTCAATTGTTTGTTTATCTAAATAAGTAATTCCTAAATTTAAAGGTGTCATTCTATTATTTGCATAAAATTCTCCTTGAATATAATTGTCGTATGTCAAGCTTAAACTGCTTGGTATTCCCAAGTAAACCTTTAAATATTCTAGGTTTTCCCATATCCCATGATGATTACTTGCCCACATTCTAAAATCAGTATTTGATAAATATAGGGAATCATATATATCTTCAGGTGTATCCTTATCGTAAAATTTACCTGATACAGCTAATGCTCCAGTTATGCCCATAATATCTGGCATGTTTATACTTTTAGCATCTTCACGTTTATATGTTTCTTGAGAAAAGAAAACGGCCGCCTGTTTGAATGCCATTTTCGATAACATGTTTATTTGATTTCCCACTAATGCTATGTTTAGTATCTCTATGAATAAAGCAGATATGACTATAGCTACAATAGTCCCTATTAAAACTTTAAATATAGTCTTGACAGCCAACTAGTACCCTCCTAATCTAAATCAGGATAGTACCTCAATCCAGGTACGTTATACTTAATTACTATATTAGTATCGCTATTATCTATTTTATCTTGTCTTGCTTGCTCTAACTCTGCATCTATCCTATAACCACCAAAATTATTAGTGGAATTTAAACCTTCAAACTCTCCATGTATTTGTTCCGTAGGCATTAAAGGCCAGATGAAATTATATTTTGCCTCCACGCCTATTGTTATTTCTTCGCCGTACTGCTTTCTCTCAAAAGTGGTATCATCAGTAAACTTTACGTTACTTAGAACTCCAGTTTCTAAGCTATTTGTCATGTAATATTGTAGAGTAGATTGCTCATTTGGAGGTATGTAATTATTTTCAACACCCGTTTGCAATGCTACATAGGATACCCCTAATAATTTCATATAAGACAATAGAAAAGCAAATACATTAAATACTGCATAGCTCGCTAATATAATAATTGGTACTTTAATGAGCGTTTTAAATATAGTCTTAACGCCATCTCTCATAATTACGCCTCCTAGTATAAAAGAAAAGCGCCAATATGGTTTAATTGGCGCTTATAAAACTCACTTTAGTTAAAACCTTCAACATTAGTGAATTCATCTGCTGCGGCACCGCCAGGAGTATATGTGCCAGGGTCAGTTCCAACGGAATTACCACTAATATTGTCTCCGTTGAAATTGAAGTTCAACCCTGTAGCCTTAAATATTGCTCCTTCTACCGCATTTATTACCTGAGCTGTTATGTTAGGTAACAATCTATTTAATACGATTGCCCCTATTAACACTAATGCCACTATCGTTATTAGTATTACGAATATTTTCTTAACCATTTTTTAAACCTCCCTCTACTTTAATACTACTATATGTAACTTTAAGTATTTATTTAAGACCTAATAATACCTTTATCAATGATAAATCCGGCAGATATATTGCCATTGCGCTTAATATCGCTTGCACTAATAAGATCATCAATACATTAGAAACCGCCCTAGCCCTTCCAACTAGTTTATTTACTCTCTTTTCCATTGTCCTTCGTTTAGCTTGTATTAGTTCTTCTCTAAAACCGATGAGTTCTTGTCTAATATCTCCACCATCTGCCAACTGCCTTATTAACCTCATTAACTTACATACTTCTGGTATCTCCCTATAATCCATTGCTATATACTTAGTTGCATTATACTCTCCATATGTTTCTATATGATTAACACAATTATCAACAAATCTTTTCATTTCGTCTGAAGAAGTTGTTTTCGCATATGACCTTAATATTTTATCAACAGGAGTATTCCCACCTAACATTAACACATAGTGTAGCATTAAATACATGTCTGCGAAATTCTCTCTAATCTGTCTATCTTTATCAGCGACTACTGCCCTTAGTATTAGATTTGGAAGTGTAGATGTTGTAGCTATTATAGATATTATTAAAACTATTCCTAGCATAGAATTTAAAAACACAAGAATGAATAAAGCTAACGCTAAGAGCACAAACGATGTAAACCTTACTATAGCATTAAATTCCTCTGCCGATAAATAACGAGAACCCCCAGGCGCCTTTAAACCTGCTCTATTTATATTGTATTGGTAATAATCTACCATTATTGATGTAATCCTAAAAGGAGTTCCCTGTACAAAATTTGTTAACTTACGTAAAAGTTTATTCCACCTTAATATGCTCCTATCTCTTTGTTTTAATTCCTTAATATTAGTTATTTCTGTTCTTACTCCCTGCTCCCTAAAGAGTGACCTCTTCTTAAAAATACTCATTATTAGTATTACCATTATTATAACTAATAATAAGTATATTAAAATCTTTACATAAGGCAATACCTTAAAAGCATTTATTACATAATTATTCAAATCGCTCGATTGCCTTGTAAACATTTTGACCTCCTCAAATTTCGCTAGCCCTTATATAAGTTAAATAGACGAATATTCCAACTAAAATCAATAAATCTATTGCTATTATTATTTGACCAATTGGATTATGTAAATAGAAGTTCCTTACCACTTCGAAAGCCGCCATTATACCACCTAAGAATGTAAATATCATTATCGCCACTACTATTATAGTAGCTGTTTCTTGCTCCAGCTTTTGCTTCATATCTATGCGCATTTCAGTTTTAATATTATTGACCTCTACTACGTCTTTAAAGATACCTATTAAACCATGCTCTTCTTCCAGTTCGAATACGATGCATTTCTTAATAAAATCGTCTGCTGTTGAGCCTAAATTGTTACTTAACTCTAGCAAGGCTGTTCTTATATGGTAGTTTTTAATCGTTACATTGTCTAAAAAATCTTCGAACTCTGCCCTTACTAAATTTGGCATCATGTCAATTGTATTTCTTACAGCTACTACCACTCCATCTTTAATGTTATTTGATATAATATTTTCTGCTTCTATTATAGCTTCAATTCGGGCGTCATGTGTTATATTAGCCTTTGTATACAAACCACACATGATACCTGCAAATGCTATTGGAGTTATTATTATAGCCATTAAAATATTGTTGAATATTAACTTACACCCTATTATCGAAGTTATTATAGAAATTACAACTACTATGAATAGAAATTCATAAGGTGTTGCGCCTTTCTTTTTTAACCCAAGATCTATTATAATGTCATTTAAAAACCTATATATTTTCACCTGCATTCGTTTTTCTGTTAATTTTCCTATTACTATATCCCTATGATATCTTTTTTCTCTTTTGTTGATTAGCTTACCTATTTTAGATATTAGCGTTTTTGTGATAGTTGTTAACAAAGCTAATATATCAATGTTCAATATCTTTACAACTATTATAGCTAGCACTATTAAAACTAATACTGCTATGCCTATAATTGTACCTGACTTATTAGTAATATTAGCCACAGTATTATTCATGGCGTTATTCTTGCGCCCCCCTTATTTTCTTACCATAGTTAATTATATTTTCCCCAGTATATGTCTCTATTTCATCATCAGATGGTGGTTTTAATAAAAAGTCATATTGGGATTTGCTTATTGCTCTATACTTTAATTTCATTATTGTTCTTTCACTTAGTTGCCCTACTCTTTTGTGCCTGCCTCTAATATTTACTACTTTGCCGTATTCATCATACTCATGTTCATCTGCCATCTCATAAATAAATAAGTCATTTACTATTGCTTTATTAGGATTATTGCTATCAACTCCTATTATTTCTGATATTTGTACTATTTTTCTAGTACCATCTCTCATTAGCATTTGCACTATTACTATATTTATTTTGTCTGTTAACTCAGCCAATACTAATTCAGAAGGCTGATTACCACTCTCAGCTAGATAAGCGGTCATATACCTTTGAATTGCGCCTTCTGAATCATCAGCATGATATGTTGCATTTATAGGGTGACCTGCTTGCATTATAATAAGTCCATTTTTGAATTCTATGTTTGCCCTTAACTCTCCAAAACAGACTAATGTAGGAGATAATCTAAGTATATGGTTTTGTACATTTTCCATCGTATTATCAGTAGGAGATGGATTCTCTTTTTCTTTCGTTTCTATATGCAATACATCATTGTAAACTCTACCTGTTGCGTCCCTCTTTCTTAGGTCTATTTCAGAAGGATTCTGTACAACTATTGTACGTATATCAGGAGGAGTTGCCTGAAGTATAGCATTATTTGTTGTAGTTTTACCAGATGCTGTTGGTCCAACTGTCACAAAAGTAAGTCCGCCTTCAGGTAGTAATGCTAAGAACCTTCCCATGTTGTCTGATAATGTACCATGCTTTATTAAGTCAGGCAACTCCATCTTTAACTTTCTGAATTTTCTTAATACAAAAGCATGATAACCAGAATTGCTGGGATCTTCAGGGTCAGGTGATAATGCACTACTATGCACTGCTGCTACTCTATAGCCTTCCACTGTTCTTGCGTTTACTATTGCATCTTTAGGGGTTAATCTTACATCTCCTAGGAGTTTTCTTAAAATAATATCCTGTTGTTCTACTGAATCAAATGATAATATACGACCTTCCTTATCAGTTAAATCTATGCATCTTCCCTTTTTCTCTACTTTTATTTCCTTACCATTAGCACGTATTTCATAAATGTCAGGGTCTAGCATGGCTGCTGTCAATATACCATAGTCTGTTATATCTTCTATTAACCTGTCTACTAATTTATTAGTATCAGGTCTATTATCTTCATCTACATACCCCTCTACTAAATGAGGATGACTCATAACATAACTAATTATTAACTCTTTTATAGCCTGCCTCTTTGCTTCAGGCTCTAAATCTCTATATGTTTCAGACCTTTCCTGAATATATCGTCTGCACTCGGCTATAACGAATTCTATGCTTTTAAATATATACTCTGTTCCAATAGCCTTTGCACCACGTTCAGCTTGTATGCTTAATAATCTTCTTATATCCATGTTTATGCCTCCCTATAACTAGCATATACTAGATTATTTATTGTTTTTGAACCCTCCTATTTCTAGTATTCTTGTCGCTAGTCTGTTCATTTCATCCACATAAAATGCTGCGTTTCTAGACATAGATGCTCCTTTTTCACAGAATATTTCCCCTTTAAGAGCAGATTCTTTTATGGCTAACTCGAAGGGGAAATTTGCTATTACTTCTAAATTCAATTTTTCAAATGGATATTTTGAATAGTATATACTTGTTCTAGCATTGAATACCACTTTCACTTTATTATATGCTTCTATACCAGAGAGTGTCGCATTTCTTCTCATTCGTTCCATGTTTGAAATGCATGCTATATTTTCATCCCAAACTGTATAAATGTGGTCTGCTCTATATAAAGCGGTATTTACCACATCAGATTTTATATCATTCGGACAGTCCATTATTATCATATCAAATAGCGGCCTTATCTTTTCTATAGCCGCTTCAAAATTCTTTGAACATAGTTCTGTATCGCAGTTGATTTCATCCATTAACGTCCTATTATTTGCTACAAGAACTGATATATCCCCTTTTGATTCTATGCTTTCACCTATACTATTCTTCCCAAGTAAAAATGAAACTAAGTCAGGCTTTTCTACAGTTTGCTTTACTCTAAAGTAATTATGCTGAATAGGGTATGCTATGTTTAAATCTATTACAAGGATAGTTAATCCTTTCTTTTTTAAGGTGTATGCTAAATTAGCTACTATTGTAGATGTCCCTACTCCACCTGCAACACCTACAAATGCTATTAAGTTATCTATAACCTTTGGCTCGTGCCTTATTGGCCCACCTGATAATTCCTTTATAAGATTATCAGTGGTATCTGAAAGTATTTTGGATATATTACTATCACTACCATTCTGCCAATTAAACATTTCTGACCTCCTGTTTTACTCTATTCTTTGAGGCATTGATACCTTGAATTTCACATTGCTCTTACTCAAATAGAAGTAATATCTTTCTTTTTCTTCAGGCGTAAGCGCTAAAAGTAAAGTTGCTGGAGTAGTTCTCTCCTGAAATGATTGTGTAGCTTCTAACTTTGCCTGGTCCCAAATAGATAATCGTTCGTAGTTTGAATAAATATCTAAAATTGATTCACCCTTGCTGTTTAACAAATCAGCTATCATTATATCTCCAAAGACTGTCTCGCTCTGATAGATTTCAACTGTATTGTTTACAGTACCTCCAAAGCCATCACTCTCTGGTACAGTCACTTTTTCAGTGAAAATTGCCTGTATATTTAGCCTATCCCCTGGCTTTAAGAATGTTTTAAATGCATCAAGTTCTCCCCTTGCTATTTCTAATGGCACTAGCTCTTTACCAGGGAAACTATATAATACATTATCCGTATTATCTACCCTTCTTTTGATGAAACTCCTATATTCAGCATAAGTATCTTTCTGTAATGGATATGCTGCAAATGAATTTAATATTTGATTTCTCTCTTCCCAAAGTATTAGCCTTCTTTTATTTTGTCCATTAGAATCCACTACCGCATATTTCTCAAATTCACCTTCTAATATATCATATGGTTTAAGTAAATCTTCTGTTATAACTTGGTTCTTATAAACTGGTTTTGCTATCATTACAATGGTGACTGTCCTTTCAGCCTGCTCCCCTATTTGCATTACCCACATTATTAGCCCAGCTGTTATACCTATAATTAGTAACAATAGCAATAGTTTTCTTGCTTGATTAGCCCTTGGTCTATTTATCCCTACACCTGTAGTGTTTGATTTCTTTTTAGCTATTTTCATAGTACATTGATGCCTCCTCAATCTTTAATATTTCTAACATATATGTTTACATCTCCGCTGTATTCCATATAAATCTCCACAAATTTAGTATTGATAATTTCAAATGAAATACATGTTAAACCAAATATTCTATATTTGTATACTGAGCCTTTCTGCTCTATAAACTGCAAATTCCTCGATAAAGCTACAATGCTTATCGATTCTTCACTTGACAACTTAGAATTTGCTACTGCTAGTTGCCACAACAAACCTTGTCTTTTGAATTCGTCTATATCTGATATGTGGTACTTTCCTCTTTCATGTAAGGGGATATCATCCCCCATTGTGACATATGGCCTAGTGTCTACACTAGATTCTATAGTTGGTAATTGCTCTAGTATTTGTTTCAATTCATTTACTTTAACCTTAAACCCAAAAGCTGTTTTATGCCCTTGAGCATAAATACCTTCTCTATAATCCTCAAAGAATTTTCTATAGTCCACATCAGCTAGCCTACCCCTAAAACTGCCCTCAGCTATTCCATCTATGACTAAATAAACTGCTGCGTTTTTATTTGTCTCTTCACACAACCTTGTAGCTAGTACGCCACAATAACTTTTACTTATACCAGTATTTGTTATATCCTTAACTACATATGTATCGTACAATTCTGTATTGTCTAAATAACTATTCATTACCGCCTTTTGTGAATCCTTAAAAATCTCTAATTTCCGTATATCATGAGGTCTGTTTAATATTATATCAAGTGCCATAGCGGATTCTCCAGCCCTTATGGCTCTGTTAAGCATAGGAGCTAATGTAAAGTTTATAAAGGATTTGCTCAAGTACTTAGCCCACGGATTTAGTTCGTTCATAATGATTTTTAAACTTGGCTCTATATCTAAGCTATGGACTGTTTTCTCCATATAATATTGATTTCTGCTATTTGATAATGGTACAACATCAGTTAATAATGTTATACCTACCCATTGATATAGCATAGCCGTTTCTAGTATATCAGATGTATTATAAGCTAATTGGTATAAACGTAATAATTCATAAAGAACTAAACCACCTGACATTCTCTCCTCAGCATAATATGGCTTTACATATTCCTTTGCTTCCCCTAAATTATTACTTATAAATTCATTTATCGCTCCTACATCTAAATTGTCTATCATGTTGTTAACTATTACATATTCGCCACCTACTGTTTTTCCACTTAGTTCATTATGTAATACTTCATGGTGGTCTACTACCAATACATCGCAATTCATTTGTTTAATATAATCTATATCATTAGTACCAGAGTCTAATATTATAAATAAACCTGTATTAGACTTGGCAAAATAGTCCACATGCCTCTGAGATACTCCATGGTCTTTTTCTCTATTGATTAAAAAGCCCGCCCTGCTAAGAGCACCCTGAGACAGCAAGAACTTATATAATATATAAGTGGAGCCTATTCCATCAATATCAACGTCTCCATGACCAGCTATAGGCTTATCCCCAGTTATATGTTTATGTAACATTTTTAATGCTTTATCAGCATTGAAAAATGCTATATAGTCAGGTTTTTCAACCTTTTTATTACCTACTACAGCATCATAGTCATCTACTCTGTCAGCTATAAATGTATACATCAAACCCTATCCTTCCGTTTTATATTTAATATAGCTATTATCTGTTATATAACAAGCCTATTAAATGTTATATTTTTTACATTTAATAATAGAAAAATTGCTTAATCTATCGTCGATTAAGCAATTTTCTATTGCATATCTACAAGTTGTATTTGATTTACTATATTTATATAGTGTTTATTGTTCCATATTTTTAAGCTCTTACTTAGAACTATCTGGTTTTATGTTTTTGATTGTCCCATAAACTGTTCTGTTTGGTAGCTTAACATAAGCTGCATAATAGTATTTCTTCCCTGTGGTATCTCCTAACTCTATAGTCATTGTATAATTACGTCTTAGTTGCCCTACTCCATCATAGTTGACATACTCTACCCAGCCTTGTGACATATTTACTACACTAGGCGCTGGACTATTTTCTGGCAACTCTAATATTACTACGCCATTTTCTATAATTGGCATGATTCCTTCTTCAAAATCATTATTCTTAATAACTAATTTATTGGATGACTCTATAGTTGCGTCTCCTGTCTTAATACTCTTTAAGTCTGCCCCACTTGAAGAACTTAATGATACTGTTGGGAATAATTCCTTCGTTCCTACCTTGCCTTTAAACTGTATTCTGTACCCGTAGAAATTGTCTACCGTAACTGTACCATTTTTAGCAGAAAACTTTACCTTAGCTAAATAACATTGCTTGGTATATCCCAATACTTCATCATCACTTATTAAGGACGCTTTAGTTACTTTATATTCTGCGTTTTTCCCTACCGCATTGCCACTTAGCACTGACACACTCGATATTTCTGGTATATTGTCTCCTTGTACCCAGATCTGTACATGCTTTTCTATAGCTGAAATTTGGTTTTTACTATTGTATTCATATTTTGTATCTACTATATATGTAGATATTTCATAGGAGTATGACCTTACAGAAATAGGTTTGCTGTAACCTATTTTTCCATTTTTGTTTATTGCGTAAGCCCTATATGTCCATACTTCATCTTTATTCTGTCTGCCTACTTTTATATTAAATGAACTATAATTACCTGAGCTACCTGTATACTTTATTTTATCACTGTACCTTGCTATTGTTGGAGCTTCATCTCGCTTAAAATATATTATTCCAGTTTCTTTTACATCTGAATCTCCGGAAGATTTAATTGATATTCCTTCTATTGTAACATTATTATCTGCGTCTAATACTACTTCTTTTATTGATATGGTCGGACCTCCTGATACAGAACCTACCTGTTGAGCTATAAGATTCGACAAGGATTCTGTAGTGTAAGTAACATCCCTATCTGAAGTATTTGTTATTAACGCATCTTCTATTACAACTTTTCCGCCTGGCTTTACTACAAGAACTTTAGGCATTCCATCTATTACAGATGATTCTGATTCATGGCCTATTACAATCTTGTTAATAACATTACCATTATTTACTTTGACACCATCTGCCCTTATATGCAATTCATTGATTGAAGTATTACCTAAAAGTCGAATGTCAGCAAACTTTGTTATTACAACTAATTCTTTACTAATAGTTGAATTCTCCACTGTAAATTTTCCGGATGACTCCATAACTACAAATAAACTTCCGTTTATAGTTGAATTTGCTATCTTAACATTTTTGGTTGCTATAAACCCATTCCCCGTGGAATCGTTTTTATAAGTACCGTTCTTAATATACATAGCTGCTATTATATTATCTATAATTGTTATTGCCTCTGCTCTAGTAAGAGTACCCTTAGGCCTAAACTTTCCACCACTACCCTTTATATAATTAAGTTTTTGCATCGCTGCTATATATGGATATGCTTCAGCTGATATTTCATTGGCGTCAGTAAACAGAACTTTGTCATTTGAGGGTTCTATTTTGAAAGCCTTACATATCATTACTGTTGCTTCTTCCCTAGTTATATTAACGTTAGGTCTTACATATTTGATGTTACCATCTATTATTCCAGCTGCTGTTAATCTTAATATAGGGTCAGTGTAATATTGCCCCATTGGTAAATCATTGAATACATTTATTGATATGTCTGTAAACTTAAATAGCCTATCAAGTATTACTGCAAAATCCCTACGTAATATAGTACCATTAGGATTAAACTTATCATCTCCTACTCCTGATATAATATTATAGTACTGCCACTTGTTAATTGTCTGAGCTGCCCAATGTCCAGCTATGTCTTTAAATGGTTTAATCTCGTTATTTTTCGCTGCTAAAACGTTTAGTGGTATTAGTTGTAATACCAACATAACAGTTAGCAGTATTAAAATTATTTTGGCTAATTGTCTACGCATTACTAACACTACCTCCATCCCAAAATTTTAATAACTAGATATACTATTGTATAAATTTCCATTTATTTTTCTTTTTTATGCTATTATTTAAGTTTAAAACATAAAAAGACTAAGCATTTTTATATGTATGCTTAGTCTTAAAATAGTTTCCTCCTTTATAATATAGACTAAAGCCTTTATTCATCTCTTTCTGGAGATTTATTCTTCATTAACTTCAGTAGCTGCGAAATAGTCCTGCAATGCCTCCATTAGCTTGTAAGCTTCTTCCTCGGTCAAAGTTATTCCCTTGCTGCACTTCTCATGCATCTCATCCCACGATCTAATGTCGAGTTTAGGCTCTCTTCCGTTCCAACTTACTTTGTTAAGTTCCAGAGCCCAACTTCCACTTGTAGATAACTCTGCTATCTGCTCCACTATCTCATATGTTATTTTATCATCTTTGTTCGACATACTATACCTCCACACGAATATATTAAAGATTTTTATTTTTTACACTAGTTAATACTTTTATGTTCATTTAGCAGTAGATAAATCATTACTATCAGTATTATCCACATTTAACTGCTTATTAAATATATCTTTGCATAGTTCATCTATTTTAGCTGCTTCACTTAAATCTTCTTTTATCCTTTCTTCATTTTCTAGTATATTAGATAATACTCTATGCTTATTTTTCAATTTCTCCACTATTTTCTGTTGCCTTATTGCTCCTCTGACAAGTGCTTTATTATATACCTCATGATATTTTAAAGCTCTCTTCTGTATCTTCTTTGTTGACTTCTTAATATCATCAAAATTATCTATGAGTTTAGCCCTCCATATTGCAACTTTAATCTTATCTATTAAGTAGAATTTATATTCATCTTTATGTACATCTTGAATTATTCTGTTATAAGCTTCTAAATTGAGCTGTATATTTTTATAATACTCTTGAAGTATAGCATCGTATTTATTTTCGCCTGTATATAGCCAATAAATATGTACAAGTACTTCTCCTATTGTAGCTATAATAACTCCTATAACAGCCGTTATAACAATTACTATTGCCACAGCCCTAACTAATGCCATCATGTTTATTATTCCTGGCTCTGGCATTATTTCTGATATAATTGGTACCATATAATTAGCTGTATAAACTACTTTTGCCTCTAGCATGTTTTTATCAACTGGCATTATATCTTGATACTCATTAGCATCGCCTTTAGTTATTACTGCTTTTTCTCCCTCTACTTCTGTTATTGAAATTACTCTATGTGTTACCATAATGTCACTGGACGACTTATACATTATAATGTCGCCTACATTTACATCATCCATTGAACATTTTTTCACAATAGACAAACTATTTACTTTTATTGCTGGCTCCATTGACCCTGTTACTACTATAATTGGCTTATATCCCAAGAAATAAGCACTACTTACATGAGACGTACCTACTATTGCTGCGTATGATGCCACTAATATACTAACTACTCCTATTATAGCTATAATAGCTATAACTACCGCAACTATAATATTTACCATTAACCCTCTTTTCACATCTAACCCCTCTACTTATATTTATTTTAATAAACGTCATAATCATAAATTTTGGATTCACTGTTTAATTTCAATTCAAG